>JAEEGL015584410.1_pt1 | contig 12372 bp, 9 predicted proteins | sample 9134231 | NCBI WGS metagenome assembly JAEEGL01 (sample SAMN16246548, study PRJNA631951) | gut metagenome | biome: gut microbiome; feature: rumen; material: fiber-attached | host: Bos | place: Iran: Karaj | collected 2018-10 | reverse complement strand
TCGTTGTAGGTCACTAAATGATTCTTCTTGGGGGTTAGTGAAATATAATCTTATGCGGCCTCACCACTTATCTTGAAAAGTAGTTGCTGAAGCGGTCAAAGAAACTCTGTTTGGTTTCCTTGTCACATTTGAAGTTGTCAGAATCCCTGAGCTTTTCCAGAATATTCTTCTCTTCGCGCGACAGGGTCTTAGGAATATAGATATTGATATTCACGAGTATGTCGCCGTTACCATATCCGTAACCCTGTACTGACGGTAGTCCCTTGCCGCGCAGTCGCAGCGTCTTTCCCGGCTGTGTGCCCGGCTCTATCTTCAGTCTCAGCTTTCCTCCCTCAACGGTAGGTATGTTTACCTCACCGCCGAGTGTGGCAGTCGGGATGTCAAGCACAAGGTTGTAGATGAGGTCCTTACCATCGCGGATGAAGATGTTGTTCTGCTCTTCCTCAATGAATACCTTGATGTCTCCTGCCGGTCCTCCACGATGTCCGGCATTACCTTTGCCCGGAGCATTCACTACCATACCGTCCTGAACACCTGCAGGGATGTTTATCTCAACAACCTCTTCGCCGTGTTCCACACCAGAGCCCTGACAGCGAGGACATTTATTCTTTATAATCTGACCTTCACCCTGACAGGTGGGGCAGACGCTCTGTGTCTGCATCATGCCGAAGATGCTCTGCTGTTGGCGTATCACGCTGCCTGAACCGTGACAGGTGGGACAGGTCTCCGCTTTAGCTCCCGCAGCACCGCCGGAACCGTGACAGGCAGAACATACAACATCCTTCCTTACTTTGAATTTCTTTGTTACACCGGTAGCGACCTCCTGCAGGTTCAGGCGTACTTTCAACCTCAGGTCTGTGCCACGATGTATGGTTCTTCCACGACTTCGGCCACCGAAACCGCTTGAGTGTCCTCCAAAGATGTCACCAAACATGGAGAAGATGTCATCCATAGAGAAGCCTCCAGCTCCTCCGAAGCCGTCAAAGCCTCCGAAGCCTCCACCCATGTTAGGACCGTTGAAGCCAAACTGGTCATACTGCTGTCGCTTTGTGTCGTCAGAAAGTACAGAGTAAGCCTCGGCAGCCTCTTTGAATTTCTCTTCGGCTTCCTTCTTCTCGGCTTCGCTCTTATCGCCCTGGCGGTCAGGGTGATACTTTATCGCAATCTTGCGGTATGCCTTCTTTATGTCTGCTGCACTGGCTTTCTTGTCAACGCCAAGCACCTCGTAATAGTCTCTCTTTGCCATATTATCTCCTTAATACATTACACTCCGACGGCTACTTTTGCGAAGCGGATTACCTTATCGTTAAGAGTATATCCCGTCTGCACACAATCAATCACTTTGCCTGATTTGTCCTCTCCCATACCGGGAACCTGGGCTATGGCTTCGTGATAGTCCACGTTGAAGTCGGCTCCCTCAGTTTCAATCTTCTTCACACCGAGTCCTTCCAAAGTCTTGATGAACTTTTGATAGATGAGCTGCATGCCTTCTCTGATAGCTTCGGGATTGTCGCTCTTGTCTGCCAAAGCGCGCTCAAAGTCGTCTATCACAGGCAGAACGGCAGTAATAGTCTTCTCACCGCCACTCAGAATGAGGTCAGTCTTTTCTTTCATTACACGCTTGCGGTAGTTGTCAAACTCTGCCTGCATGTAGAGCATCTTGGTCTTCAGCTCAGAAATCTCTGCCAGAGCGATGTCAAGCGGGTCCTTGTCACTGTTCTCTGCAGAAGTGTCAGCAGCCTCAGAGGTGCTCTCCTTATCCTCTGCTTTCTCCTGCGTGCATTCGTTTGTGGTGTCACTGACAGGCTCCTGTGACTCGTTGTTAGTGTTATCTTCCTGAGCAGCGCTGGTCTGCTCCTTATCTTCTGTCTCTTTTATGTCTTCTGGTTTCATGTCTTAATAGTTTTCGAATTTATCACTCCTCAGTACAACAATTGTGCCAAAGGAATATGACTATTCGTACATCCGTGCTTTCTGCTCCTTTATCTGCTCGTCGTAGATGTAATCATCATAGGTCATGAGCTTGTCAATAGTACCCTTCGGTGTCAGCTCTATGATGCGATCGGCTACGGTATTGATAAACTCATGGTCATGACTGGCAAAGAGAATGTTGCCTTTGAAGGAGATGAGATTATTGTTGAACGCCTGAATGGACTCCAGATCGAGGTGGTTGGTAGGAGTGTCAAGGATGAGGCAGTTGGCGTTCTTCAACTGCATACGTGCTATCATACAGCGCATCTTCTCTCCTCCAGAGAGTACGTTGACCTTCTTTTCCACTTCCTCTTGCTTGAAGAGCATTCGTCCCAGGAATCCCTTCATTGTCACCTCGTTACCGGGTCCGTATTGTGACAGCCAATCCACGAGGTTAAGGTCTGACTTGAAGAACTCTGTATTGTCGAGTGGCAGATATGCAGTCGTGATTGTCACGCCCCACTTATAGGTGCCCCCGTCAGCCTCGCGGTTGCCGTTGATAATCTCAAAGAGGGCTGTCATAGCCTTAGGATTGTGCGATAGGAACACGGTTTTCTGGCCCTTCTCAATGTTGAATGACACATTGTCAAAGAGCACAGAGCCGTCGGTGTCAAGGGCTTTAAGGTCTTGCACCTCAAGAATCTGATTGCCCGGCTCGCGTTCCATCTGGAATATAATGCCAGGATACTTACGTGTAGAGGGTTGTATCTCCTCCACGTTAAGCTTCTCCAGCATCTTCTTTCGTGATGTTGTCTGCTTTGATTTCGCTACGTTGGCAGAGAAACGACGAATGAATTCCTCCAACTCCTTGCGCTTCTCCTCGGCCTTTGCCTTCTGGTTCTGTGCCTGGCGCAGAGCCAACTGACTTGATTCGTACCAGAATGAGTAGTTGCCGGCAAACATCGTCACCTTGCCAAAGTCGATATCCACCGTTTGTGTAGATACGGCATCAAGGAAGTGACGGTCGTGTGACACAACGAGTACCGTCTGCTCTACGTTAGAGAGATATTCCTCCAGCCACTGTACGGTGTCCAGATCCAGGTCGTTGGTAGGCTCGTCGAGCAGCAGGTTGTCAGGTGCGCCGAAGAGTGCCTTAGCCATCATGACGCGCACCTTCTCATTGTTTGACAGTTCTGACATCATGAGATAGTGACGGGCTTCCTTTATACCCAGGCCTGAAAGCAGTTGCGCTGCATCACTCTCAGCGTTCCATCCGTTCATCTCGGCAAACTTCTCCTCCAGTTCAGCTGCGCGAATGCCATCCTCTTCGGTCATCTCTGCCTTAGAGTACAGAGCGTCACGCTCCTGCATGTTTTCCCATAATGGCTGATGTCCCATCAGGACAGTATTCATCACCGTAAAGTTATCATACTTGAAGTGGTCCTGCTCCAACACAGAAAGTCGTTCGCCAGGTCCCAGTTCTATGGTACCTTTGTTGGCCTCTAGCTCTCCGCTGATGGCTTTGAGTAATGTTGACTTACCGGCACCGTTGGCACCGATGATGCCATAGATGTTTCCTGAAGTGAATTTGAGATTGACGTCCTTGTAGAGGACACGCTTGCCGAATTGAATGGCGAGATTGGTAACTGTTATCATTATTTAAGTTTTGGGATTTACTTTATTGCTCTTGCGTTGAGTGCCTTGGTATATTCTGCCGCGTTTGTCAGATGCTCCTGATATGTTCGGGCAAAGGTGTGCGTGCCTGAGAAATCGGCCTTGGCACACATGTAGAGGTAATCGTGATGCACCATATTGAGTACTGCGTCAATGCCAGCTACTGTTGGTATGCGTATTGGGCCGGGAGGCAGACCTGTGTTAACGTAGGTGTTGTAAGGTGACTTGGTCCTTAGCATGTTGTTGTATATGCGCTTAAGCGAGAAGTCTCCCAGGGCATATTTCACCGTGGGGTCAGCCTGCAGGGGCATATTCTGCTTCAGACGGTTATAGTACATCCCTGCTATCATGGGCTTCTCTGCATCGTTGGCGGTCTCCTCGTCTATTATGCTTGCCAGCGTAACGACCTCATCAGGTGTTATTCCCAACTCCTTCGCCTTTCCTGCTCGTGTGCCGTTCCAGAAGGCTTTACGCTCCTCTGCCATCTTCTGCAGCAGTTTCTTCGGGGTGATGTTCCAATAGACCTCATACGTGTTTGGTATGAAGAGGCATGCCAGATGCGTTGTGTCAGTTTTTACGATGCTCAGCGAGTCATTGCTCATGAGGCTTTTCATCCACTCGTCTTTGCCATACATCAGTTTTGCGTCAAGCGCCTCTGCCAGTTTGTCAGCAGTACGCACCGATGGTATGGTGAGCCTTATGGGACTTTGCTGACCGTTGCGCAGGTGGCGATAGATGAAGAATGCACCTTCTGAAGGCGAAATCTTGTAGCAACCGGTGTGTATGTGATTACTATAGTCGGTGTGCCTTGCAATGGTCATGATGCCTGCGGTGCCGTAACTGTGGCATATCCGGTCCAGCTTCATGGCAACAGAATCCACGCTGTCATCATCGTCTATGTAAAGATACTGTGACTCAGAGTGCTTGCTTGCGGGGGCAAAGATGAATAGGATTAGCGCAGCTAAAATGGCTACGGCAAAAGCTCCTAATCCCCACGGATATAATTTCTTGTGATCAAACATCGTTTCTATACTTTTTTTGCAAATAGGAGCGCAAAGTTACTAAAAATATCCCACGTATCAGCCCTTTTGGTACAAGAAAATGACGGATGTTGTTAATAATTATTAAATGTTTGTGTACGCGCACGTGTAGGTGAAAGATTATTTGTACCTTTGCAGCCGATTTTCCCAACGAAGGGATAATTTTATAATTTTATTAATTAACATGTCTAACTTAAAAAACGTACAGCCCCTCGAGGACTTCAACTGGGAAGAGTTCGAGAACGGCGGTATCTCAAACGTCAGCAAGGAGGCTCAGGAAGAGTCTTACAATGCTACCCTCAACAAGGTGTCTGAGGGCCAGGTGGCAGAAGGCACCGTTATCTCCATCGACAAGAAGGAGGTTATCGTAAACATCGGTTACAAGAGCGACGGTATCATCGCCGCTTCTGAGTTCCGTTACAATCCCGACCTGAAGATTGGCGACAAGGTAGAAGTCTTTGTCGAGAATCAGGAGGACAAGAAAGGCCAGCTGGTACTTTCTCACAAGAAGGCACGCCTTGCCAAGAGCTGGGATCGTGTCAACGAGGCACTCAACAATGAGGAAATCGTACAGGGTTACATCAAGTGTCGCACTAAGGGCGGTATGATTGTCGATGTATTCGGCATCGAGGCCTTCCTGCCAGGCTCACAGATTGATGTTCATCCTATCCGTGACTACGACGTATTCGTAGGCAAGACGATGGAGTTCAAGATTGTTAAGATCAATCAGGAGTTCCGTAACGTCGTTGTATCGCACAAGGCTCTCATTGAGGCAGAGCTCGAGGCTCAGAAGGCTGAGATCATGTCTAAGCTGGAGAAGGGTCAGGTTTACGAGGGCACCGTTAAGAACATCACTTCTTATGGTGTATTCATCGACCTCGGCGGCGTAGATGGTCTCGTTCACATCACCGACCTCTCTTGGGGACGTGTAAGCGATCCACATGAGGTCGTAGAGCTTGATCAGAAGATTAAGGTTGTTATTCTTGACTTCGACGACCAGAAGAAGCGCATCGCTCTTGGTCTGAAGCAGCTGACCCCACACCCATGGGATGCACTGGATGCAAACCTCAAGGTGGGCGATCGCATCAAGGGTACAGTTGTTGTTATTGCCGACTACGGCGCATTCGTAGAGGTTGCACCTGGCGTAGAGGGTCTGATCCACGTATCAGAGATGTCTTGGAGCCAGCACCTGCGCTCTGCACACGACTTCCTGAAGGTAGGTGACGAGGTTGAGGCTGAAATCCTTACCCTCGACCGCGAGGAGCGCAAGATGTCTCTCGGCATTCGTCAGCTGAAGGAAGATCCTTGGGCTAACATCGAGACTAAGTATCCTGTTGGCTCTAAGCACACAGCAAAGGTTCGCAACTTTACCCACTTCGGTATCTTCGTAGAGCTCGAGGAGGGTGTTGACGGACTTATCCACATTTCTGACCTCTCTTGGACCAAGAAGGTTAAGCACCCATCAGAGTTCACAAAGGTAGGTGAGCCAATAGAGGTTGTTGTACTTGAGATTGACAAGGACAACCGTCGTCTCTCTCTCGGTCACAAGCAGCTGGAGGAAAATCCTTGGGATACCTACGAGACAATCTACACTCCTGGTTCCGTACACACAGGTGTTGTGTCTGAGATTATGGACAAGGGTGCAGTTATCACTCTCAACGAGGGCGGTGAGGGCTTCGCTACTCCAAAGCATCTCGTTAAGGAAGACGGCAGGCCTGCACAGAAGGGTGAAGAGCTCGACTTCAAGGTAATAGAGTTCGTAAAAGACTCTAAGCGCATCATCCTCTCTCACTCTCGCACATTCGAGAACGAGGCAGAGGCAGAAGAGAAGAAGGCTCGCACAAGAAAGCCTGCTGCTAAGAAGGAAGAGTCTGCAGCTACAATCAACAATGTAGCAGCTGCTCAGTCTCTTGGTGACTTCGACGCTCTGGCAGCCCTCAAGGCTCAGATGGAGAAGGGTGAGTAATACTCAAGACTTAAGAAAACAATACGAATAAAATCAGGGAGGCTTGCAGGATAATACCAGCAGGCCTCTCTTTTTATATTACTCAACTTTCTGAAGTGGAAAAACGCCCTGAAAGGGCAAAAGCATATAGCCCAGGGCAACGCCCTGGGTATGAAAGCGAATAGTAACCACGCCCTGTAAGGGCAGCAGAACGACTGAACTTCTTTTGCCCTTACAGGGCGCACCTACACATCACGTAAAAACCCAGGGCGCTGCCCTGGGCTATAAGCAGGTTGCCCTTTCAGGGCGCACTTGCGAAAGTTGAGGTGTATTATATTTTGTAATCCTATGACCAGAAAAGAAAGATATCAGACGATTATCGATTACTTCCATGAGCGCCAGCCGGTGACAACTACAGAGCTGACGTGGCAATCGGAGTTCCAGCTCTTGGTGGCTGTGGTCCTTTCTGCCCAGTGTACGGACAAGCGTGTCAATATGGTGACCCCTGCGCTCTTTGAGGCCTATCCTGATGCTGAGGCCATGAGTAGGGCAGGGGAGAGCGAGGTGTTGGAATACATCAAGAGCATCAGCTACCCCAACGCAAAAGCGCGTCACCTCGTACAACTGTCTCAGAAGTTAGTCAGCGACTACGGCGGCACGGTGCCTCATGATATGGACTCGCTCTTATCATTGCCCGGAGTGGGGCGCAAGACCGCTAACGTAATGCTTGCCGTAGCATTCCGGCAAGCCGCTATGCCCGTAGATACACATGTCTTTCGGGTCAGCCACAGGCTGGGCCTGGTATCAAAGACAGCTAACACTCCGCTGAAGGTAGAACAGGAACTTGTAAAACACATCCCCGCAAATCTGCTTGGCGATGCCCACCACTGGTTGCTGCTTCACGGCCGTTACATCTGCAAAAGCCAGAAACCTGCTTGCGACAAGTGCCCATTCACATCATTCTGCCCCAAACATTGACCATTGACCATTGACAATTGACCATTGACCATTGAGGATTGACTATTGGTCATTTTTTGCCGAGGTGGTTTTGGTTGTTTTGATGATTTTGGTCAAAGTTGCTGCTATTTTACCACAGTCATCATATATGGATTGGAATTGTCTGTCGTCTAATATGTCCGATTCATGGAGTAGCTCCAGCCAATATTCTGTTTCGTTTGCTTCCTTTAGAGCAATGTTTAGTTTGTTAATAAAATCCATTCGACTTTGAGCATTGACACTCTCGCGAACATTAGCACCTATACTTGTACCACTTCGTAGCAGTTGTTTTGATAGGACAGATACATTTTTTTCTTCTTTCAGGTAAATATATAGTTTGATAATGCGTAGAGCAAAATTTTTACTATCATTTAAAACTTGATTATCTGTCCTCATAACAATTAATGTTCAATGTTCAATGTTCAATGTTCAATGGTCAATGTTCAATGGTCAATGTTCATTCCCTACAGCAGTCCTTTCCATTTCAGCACCAGCCATGAGCAGATGCTGACAACCACGGAGATGACTACGGCGATGATAAAGCCCCAGGAGTTGGCCTCCATACCGTTTATCAGGTTCATGCCAAACATTGACGAGATAAGTGTGGGGAACATCATAATAATAGAGAACGACGTGAGTGTTCTCATGACCGTATTCATATTGTTGTTGATGATAGAGGTATAGGTATCCATCGTAGATTCCAGAATCTCAGAATAGATGCTGGCCGTCTCACGTGCCTGCGCCATCTCGATGTTCACATCCTCAATAAGCTCAGCGTCAAGTTCATCTACAGGCAGGCGGAACTTCAGCTTCTGCAGCAGCGTTTCGTTGCCTCGTATGGAGGTGATGAAATACGTCAGCGAGTCCTGCAACCTCGACAGGTTCACCAGCGAGGTATTGTTCACCGTGTGATCCATCGAGCGCTTAGCACGGTCCAGTAGCATGGATATCTGCTTCAGACGCTTCAGATACCACACCGAACTTGACAGGAACAGCCTGAAAATCATATCCACATAATCCGTGAAGCCCTCGCCGCGACGCTTCTGATAGCTGACAAAGTCGGTCATCATATCGTTCTCAAAATAGCATACCGTGATGAGCACCTCGCCTTTGTGTATTATACCCAGCGGCACCGTTGTATATGGCGTACGTGAACGCACCTCTTTCATATAAGGTATGCGCAGAATGATAAGCTGCCAGCCCTCATCATACTCAAAACGCGCCCTCTCGTCGGCATCGCTGATGTCCGACAGAAAATAATCGGGGATGTGATACTCCTCTTCCAACTCGCGTCTGTCCTGCTCCGTCGGGCTCGTAACCTGTATCCAGCAATTAGGCTCCCACTCCTCAATGGCGTGGATACCCTTAACAGTATTCCAATAACTCTTCATATTGGGTTGCTCCTCATCTTTTATGGCGGGCATAGAAACAACCCACCTCAATTAGATAATTGATAAACTAACAATCAATCAGGCTGTGAGGAGCAGCCTCTCTGGGCAATCATCCTCACGCTCTCTTGGTAAACTGTGTCGCGTGATAGTCGTCCATATTTTTCTTGTTTTTTTGGTGTAAAAAAGCCGAAAACGTATTATAGTCTCCGGCTGAATAAATCTTTTAGCGTTGTTAGTACACCCTCAGGGATTCGAACCCTGGACCCACTGATTAAGAGTCAGTTGCTCTACCAACTGAGCTAAGGGTGCATTCTCCTCAAGTAGGCTTGTTTTTAGACCCCCTTTCGGAATTGCGAGTGCAAAGGTAGTAAGATTTTTTGAACTGACAAAGAAAATCGCAAGTTTTTTTATTTCTTTAACCTTTTTGGGCGATTTTCTTGGTTATATATTAAAAAAATTGTAATTTTGCGCGCAGTAATGCACGTACATAATATATTATAGTGCAAAGATATAGATCACAAAACAATAAACAAACATAGATTGTATGAAGAAATTACTATTAATCCTTTCAGTCGTAATGGCTTCCCTTAGTGCATCGGCACAAGAGGAGACAGTGTACAGCGGTACAAAGTTTTTTGACAACTGGTATGTAGGTCTGAATGCCGGTGTGGGCACAGGTACCACCCATCAGGCCATTCTCAAGAATCTGAATCCTAACGTAGGTATCCGTCTTGGCAAATCATTCTCGCCTGTCTTCGGTGCCGGGTTGGATTTTGATTTCTTCTTCACCTACAAGCACGGAGGACTCTATTCTGAGTACGGTTTTGAAAACAACAATCTGGGTGATGCCGGTTTCATTAAGTATCAGCAGATAGGTATTTTCTTCATCGTAAACCTGTCAAATGCAATCAAGGGCTTCTATGGTGAGCCGCGTAAGTTCGAAGTATCTCCTCTGGTAGGCTTCTATTGGGGCCACAACTACGGCGATGGCGTCACTATGGGCACATACAAGAACACCCTTGTCAACAAGATTGGCGTGAACTGCGCTTGGAACTTCGGCAAGAACAAAGAATGGCAGGCCTTCGTAGAGCCTTCAATGAACTTTGCCATTGCCGGTGCTCAGGCCGATGAATACGGCACAGGCAGCCAGACCGTGCAGTACAACATCAACAACTCCTTCCTGCAGCTCAACGCAGGTGTGAACTATCGTTTCAAGAACTCCAACGGTGCTCACTACTTCATGATTGCCAACTCTTGCGACCCATTGGAGTTTGATGAGCTCAACAACACCGTCAACGAGCTCCGTGCCGCTCAGCGTGACTCCATCAAGGCGCTGGAGGCCAAGAACGACGCTCTGGCAGACGAGCTGAACGCATGTCTCGGCGAGCCACAGGCCCCTGTAGTAGTAGAGAAAGAGGTTGCTCCCAACATGCCGTCTATCTTCTTCCAGGTAGGACGTGCAGACGTCACAGCAGCCCAGCAGCAGAACGTAGCCATCGTAGCAGAGATCCTCAAGAACCATCCTACCTTCAAGCTGATGATCAAGGGTTATGCTTCACCTGAGGGTAACTCAGACGGCAACAACGTCCTGGCAGAGAAGCGTGCTGCAGCAGTAAAGAACATGCTTGTAAACAAATACAAGATCAACCCAAGCCGCATCAAGGCTGAAGGCTGCGGCGCTACAGACAAGCTCTTCGAAATCTACGAGTGCAACCGTGTAGCAATGCTCTTCCTCAGCACAGACGAATAAAACATCCATCACAATACACACAAAGAGGGTATGCCATTTTGACATACTCTCTTTTTTTGATCCATTCTTTCCTCGTTCCTCTCTATGGGGGGGTGGAGAGTGTGGATAATTATGCATTCTCGCTCCACAATGTTACGCAAGCGTCACAAAGGGCCGAGCGATAAGGAGTAAGAGGGAGATAGAGGGAGATAGAAGACAAATGTCTTAACTCTCTGACTGCCAACAGTAATGTCTTAACTCCTGTCCGAAGGACGAGCGGAGCGATAACTACTTAACTCCTGAAAACTCAAGAAGTTCTTGCTGTGCAAGCGTCACAAAGGGCCGAGCGGAGCAATTGCGAAATTTGAGTAGAATAACACCATGAGTGGGAATACAAAAAAACACAAAGAAAGAGGTGAGCACCTATGATTGGTGTTCACCTCTTATACAATTTTCATGCAAAGTTACAAAAAAAGCTCCGAACCAACAAATGATTCGGAGCTTTTTCAAGTTTATGGTGTGAGTATTATGTCTTTATAGCGGGGTGTTTACATCATGCCGCCCATTCCTGGTGCGCCGCCCATTGGCATTGCTGGTTCGGGAGCTGGCTTGTCGCAGATGACTGACTCGGTGGTGAGGAAGAGACCTGCGATGGATGCAGCGTTCTCGAGCGCTACGCGTGCCACTTTGGCTGGGTCGATGATGCCTGCCTTGCGCAGGTCTTCGTACTGGTCGGTGCGTGCGTTGTAACCGAAGTCACCCTCGCCCTCGCGAACCTTCTGTACTACTACGGCACCCTCGCCGCCTGCATTGTTGACAATCTGACGCAGCGGCTCCTCAAGGGCGCGTACGATGATGTTGATACCGGTCTGCTCATCGGCATTGACGCCTTTGAGGTCCTTGAGGGTCTCAAGGGCACGGATGTATGTGGTACCACCACCGGCTACGACGCCTTCCTCGATGGCAGCGCGAGTAGCGCAGAGGGCATCGTCAACGCGGTCTTTCTTTTCCTTCATCTCCACCTCGCTGTTGGCACCGATGTAGAGTACTGCAACACCGCCGGCAAGCTTAGCAAGACGCTCCTGCAGCTTCTCCTTGTCGTAGGAAGAGGTGGTGTTCTCAATCTCCTTCTTTATAGCTATCACGCGGTCTGCGATGGCATCCTTAGAACCAGCACCGCCAGCGATGATGGTGTTGTCCTTGGAGATGGTCACCTTGTCGGCTGTGCCACACATCTCAAGGGTTGCCTGCTCAAGCTTCAGACCCTTCTCTTCGGAGATTACGACACCTCCGGTGAGGATGGCGATGTCTTCAAGCATTGCCTTGCGACGGTCGCCGAAGCCAGGAGCCTTGACAGCGCAGATCTTCAGACCGCCACGCAGACGGTTGACAACGAGGGTTGTCAGTGCCTCAGAGTCAACGTCCTCAGCGATGATGAGCAGTCCGCGACCACTCTCAGCAGCGGGCTGCAGGATAGGCAGCAGGTCCTTGAGGTTTGAGATCTTCTTGTCGTAGATGAGGATGTATGGGTTCTCCATGACACACTCCAGCTTCTCGGTGTCGGTTACGAAGTAGCCGGAGAGGTAGCCGCGGTCGAACTGCATGCCCTCAACGACGCCGATGGAGGTGTCGCGTGACTTGCTCTCCTCGATGGTGATGACACCGTCCTTGCTTACCTTGCGCATA
>JAEEGL015526147.1_pt1 | contig 12372 bp, 5 predicted proteins | sample 9134231 | NCBI WGS metagenome assembly JAEEGL01 (sample SAMN16246548, study PRJNA631951) | gut metagenome | biome: gut microbiome; feature: rumen; material: fiber-attached | host: Bos | place: Iran: Karaj | collected 2018-10 | reverse complement strand
GAGGTCAATCAAGATGCGTAATATATTAACTATTTTCCTTAAGGAACTTAAAAGAGTATTTACTGATAGAAGAATGCTTATCAGCTTGTTCTTACCAGGTGTTCTTATTTATATCGTTTACTCTGTGATGGGCACTGTGATGAGTAAGGCAATTACTAGCTCTTCCACTAAAAACACTACTTTCCAAGTTGTTTACACAAATAACTACAGTAACGATCCTAATAAGGTCAAACCACAGTTAATTACCTTTTTAGAAACCGCGATTAACGGTGGAGAAAACAATAACAAAGTTGAAGCTAAGGAAATCACTTTAGCGGATGTTGATTCTTATAAAGAACAATTAAAAGAAGGCAAATATGATTTATTAGTCACCTACACTGATAACTTTGAAAACACTCTTGCCGATAAGTCAGCGGGTAGCAATATCAATATCTTCTATAACGGTGATTCTAATGCCTCTAGTGATTTATATAACTTTGCTTCACAAATCGTTGGTAGTGTTTACACTAATTACACTGTTAACTTAAATGGACAAGTTGCTCCTAACGTTGGTGAAAAAGATGCGATGGCTATGAAGATTGCCGCGATGATTATTCCAATGGTCACTATCTCTATCTTATTCTCCACTGTTATCAGTTTATGTCCTGAAGCTATCGCAGGTGAAAAAGAAAGAGGTACACTTGCCGCCTTATTGCTCACACCTATTAAACGTAGTGAGTTTGTCGCTGGTAAAGTCTTATCCTTATCCGCTACTGCTATTGCTTCTGGTACTGTCTCATTTACTGGCTTAATTCTATCATTACCAAAACTCATGGGTGGATTTAATATCACTATTTCCCCAGTTGATGGATTATTGCTCTTCTTATTAGTGGTCTCAGTATTATTGTTGTTTGTCGCTATCGGTGTCTTTATCTCCGCTTTAGCGAACTCTGTTAAAGAAGCAGCGGGCTATTTATCACCTATCATGATTCTCTTTATGGTGTTTGGTATGGCTCCATCGTTATTTGGCTTCAATCAATGGTATTTATCATTTATTCCAATTCTTAACGTCTGTGTGTCTATTAATGCCTTATTAGTGGGCGCTCCTAACTTATTAATGTTCTTTGGTATTACCGTTGCCTCCACGATTGTCTACGCTGGATTATTAATGTTTGCGGTCACCAAGCTCTTTAACAAAGAGAGAGTGGTCTTAGGACAATAATTGATATTTCAAAAGCAAAAGGAAAGCACACCCTCGCGAGTGTGCTTTTTTACACATATTCGTTAATTCCCCTAACTCCCTAATTAAGAAACTAAGATATGTTGTAAACGTTTAGAATGAGAATCCACCAGCTGTTAGAGTGGCACCACTACTGAAGGTTATTGTTGTTCCGTTATTGGAAGTAACTGTACCTAATATGATGGCTTCGCCAGTTGTTTCATTTCTCGTCCAGAATTTATTTGTTCCAGTACTAATTGGATTACCATTATTCACTAAATCAGACAAGCTAGTGACATAGAAATAGTATTCATCTGTACGAACACCTGCACTAGTTTGACGCCAGTTGGAGGCTATGGAAGCACTCGTAGTATATTTCAAATACATGAAAATCTTGATACTACTATCAGAGCCAATAAATAACTTGTTATTGGCATAACCGTTATTATTACTAAAATTAAATCCGGTTGGAAGCTGTAATTCGACCAAACTTGTACAGTTACTAAATACATCTTTGTTATATCCGCTCCAAGAACAGCCTGGATTTGTAAACCTCACGTGTTTTAAAGACGTGCATTTATAGAATGCAGCCTCACCTAAAGATATTGAGCTAGATTGAATATAAATTGTGTCGATTTTGGAAGCTGAGAAGCCTTTTTTACCAATGCTTGTTACGCTGTTTGAAAGTTTAATATAGCCATCAGGATCATCCGGATCAGCCAATTCACCAGCATTTTCAAAAGCGCTTTCGTTAATATTCTTAAGACTTGTTAATTTTGAGAACGTAAAACTGTCAAGTTTATTGCAACCAGAGAAGGCACTATTACCAATTGTTTCTATAGCAACGGTATTGCCACCTACAGTATCAACGCTTACTAAATTAGTACAGTTATTAAATGCGCTATTGCCTAATTTAGAAGTTAAATTAGCTGGGAGAGAAACGCTGGTTAATGATGTACAAGATTGGAAGGCGCCGCCATCCTCAATTTTTATAGTTCCAGAACTTGGCCATGTGATACTAGCAATCTTATTACTTTTGAATGCAGAACCACCAATTGTTAACGAAGTTGTCACAAAACTTAAATCCAATGATGTAATCTGAGCACAACTTTCAAACGCAGAGGTATCAAATTTACAAGTTCCACATGTGGTTGGCCATGTAATATTGGAAGCTTTTGTGCTCTTAAAAGCCGAGTTTCCAATTGTAAGTGTTGTCGTTCCGCCTGATAAATTGATTGTGTCAAGATTTGAACAGCCATTAAACGCAGAAGCACTAATAGTCAATGTACCAGTAACGTTGCTGCAATCAAGAGTTTGAAGATTTGAACATCCGGTAAACGCAGACTCACCAATTGTAAAGTTAGATACACTTGGCGCGATTATTGTTTGAATCGAAGTATTATTCTTAAAAGCTTCTTTTCCTATGGTCTTATATCCAGTGTTTGTTAAGTCTAAAACATGGGCTTCAGAGCCACGAGGGCTATCTGTGACATAGTTAGTATTTGCGTTTTTAACATTTGCAAATAAGCCTTCTGGAACCGAACCGTTATTAACGTTAGGTAAAACAACATTTACCAATTCTTCGCAGCCATTAAACGCATACTTTGACAAATTTAGAATGTTTGTTCCAGATATTTTTCTAAGATTGCACTTAAGTGCATCATTATCATATGAGGTGCTACCTGAACCTAAGTACAATTTTTCTACCACTAAATCCTGAGTGGTTGCATTACTCTTTTTCCCAACAGGAGAAAATAATGGTTGAATATATGTGGCACCACCATCCTCACCATCCTTTGTAGGAGTTCCACATTTCAATTCTCTAATCCATAAGCCCATTTTATAGGCACCAAAAAGGTGTGGATTTGATTTATATGTGCCATCAAATTCAATACCGTTAGTATCACTTGTAACTTTCGCATCTGTAGGATCAGATTGACCAGCAACGATGGTTGGTTTTTTATAATCATTCTTGCTTCTATTTAAAACGAGCAATAATCTACCCCTATTGTATTGGAAGTCGCCTTCTGCTTCACTACTCTTTGAATATAAAGCATTTGTAAGAGTAGAAGTTCCGTCTAAAGCAGTTGTCGCCGTATATTGCGTTGTTTCGTAATATTTAGATGCTTTTGATTCGGCACCATTTTCGCCTATGAACGAAATATATCTCAAATCAACATCATTTGCGAACACAGAAGCAATATTGTAATCATCATTCTTGTTTTCAAAGAAAACACAAGTGTATGGTATTTTACGAATTTTCTTAATTCCACAGAAGATGAAGGCATTTTTGCCTATATAAGACAAACTTGATGGCATTCCTTCACTAGCAGTGCCGTTTTCTCCTGTATAAGAACATATCTTTGTGACACCATAAGCACGAATAAAAGCATAATCTCCAATACTCTCAATAGCATTTGGAAGCTCAACAGTAGCTAAATCAGGATAACCAGCTGGTCTATCTGTAGGAGTGTCTTTTCCATCACAATGACACGCTGAGAAAGCTGAATCACCTATTTTATTTACAGTGTATGATTGTTCACCAACACTAACTGTTTCTGGCACTCTTGCGGTTCTTATATCAGCTTCATCGCGTCCGTCATATAAACTGAATAAGTAATTCGTCATTGTAGCAGTATGCTTAATATTTTCACCGGTTCCAGTAGTCTCACAAACAAAAGAGCAATAATCTTTTTCAGCATATTCTTTAGAACCTGTACCACCACCAACTTCGGCAATTGTTTTATTGTTTTCCTTCAACGTGAAATGAACATTGTCATAGATAGGAATTCTTTGGTCTAGATTGAATGTGTTTAATGAATTTACATTTGTTGCTGGTTTTGTTGCATCGCCCACAAAACAATAACCATAATATGCGTTATTGCCTTTAGCGTTATAGGTACCATTGTAGTAAACTTCGTCACCTATTGTTCTCCACTGTGGAGTCGTTTCGTTGCCACTGCCATCTAAGAAGTCATTCTCATTAAAATCCATGTGCCTCCACCAGCCATCAGCGGTATCACGATACATATTAGTGCCGAAAGTTCCGGACAAATAAATTGTCGCTCTGGAATTACCATGGAAAGCAAAGTTTTGAATATGGAGTTTTGTTGTCTTGTTTGGTAAAACCAAAGTTTGTAAGAATGGTTCACCATAGAAATCGTTTTTACCATGACCAGCGTTACTACCAATACTTTCTTGTGGATAGTGATAGTTCTTACCACTATTAGAACTATATTGAGTGTGGAACACTATCATATGATCATTTCTTTCTTCAAAAACAATAGTTTGAAGCGATTCATTATAAACGAATGTTTGTAATGGTATGACCAAGTCAGTTGTTTTAGATGGATTATCGCTACCCTTAAAAATAACTTTACCGAGCAATGAACAGCCGGCGAATGCGTGGGCTGGTCTTTCGACCTTTGACGCTTTTTCACTATTAGGAATATTTGTAAAATCAAAATCATAATCATTCTTGTAATGAGCATAGTCATCATCAGTCATACCAAAATGCTTAAATGTTCTTGGGAAAATAATAGTTGATGGTGTGTGATCTTGGTGTTTGCCATTTGCCACAATATCTTTACCAGCACCTTCGGAAATACCAAGGCCATAGAAAGTATCAGAACCAACTGTCTCTAGTCTTGAACCAGGATTGCTTGCACTGTCTGGATCATTATCATTGTAATCCCAAAGGAATTGCTTAACTTTCGGAAGCATTCTTTGTTGATAAATGCCAAAAGCTTCATCACCAATAGCACGAACTCTAGCAGGCAAATGCAATAATTCTATTTTTTGGTTTGCGACAGTACCACCGATGCCAGAGAAGGCACGGTGTCCAATAAATTCAAGGTCATTCATACCTGAAAGATTGATTCTTCCTTTTGGATCATCGTCATTTTCGTCTGTCTTACATGCGGTATTAACATCAACAATATATAAGTTAGGATAATTTGTCCTAAACATAAGGTTGTCAATAGCGGTCAATGTGGTTGGCAAATATAGTCTTTCTAGCGACGCTTTTACTTCGTCACTGAAAGCGTCAACCTTAATACGAGTAACTCTATTACCAGCAGGTGAAACCATTCTATCTGGAACAGATAAGAATCCTTCAGTTGGGGTATCACCAGTATATTTGGTGATTGTTACTTCACCATTGTTACATGTATATTGCCACTCATTTGAGAAGTAGGTGTCACCTTCAACTAAGGTATAACCATATTTATTTAAAGAGATATCTGGGTTAAGGTTGTTTTTCCATCCCCAAGTCGGATGATTAGCTACCCATGTTTCAACGTCTGTTCTTGTTCCACAAAAACGAATATCAAGTTGCTCATGGCAGAAATTAAAAGCATGAGGTTCAATGCCAGCACCAGTTGATAATGGGTCAAACATAGTACGTGAAATATAAATATTTCTTAAAGAAGTACATCCTTGGAACGCACCATTACGAATTGTTTCAATGTTTTGGAAGAAGATAGCGGAGTTCAAACTTGAGCAACCATTGAAAGCTTCTTCGCCAATTTCTTTAATAGATGAAGGAAGCGATAGTTTTTCTAAATTGCTACATTTAAAGAAGCAATAAGAAGGAATTAATTCTAATTCACAGAAATGGATGGTAGGTGTTTGTCCGCCTTCGCCTTCTCCACCTTCTCCACCTTCTCCGCCTTCTTGGCCTTCTTCGCCACCGCCTTGATCACCACCACCAATGTCTTCGTCACATTCGCAGGTTAAAGCGCTGCCACCACTTTCTTGATCACTGTTTGTAAATGTAACTTCGGTCAAATCATCGCAGTTATAGAAAGCAGCGTCACCAATTTGATCGATAGAAGCTGGAATGGTAATAGAGGTGATGCCACTATGCATGAAAGCTTCGTAGTCAATGACTGTAATAGTAGATGGAAGAATAACTTTTGTTGTTGGATTATTCATAAAAGCACTACGGTAAATACCAGTAAGTGTTTTTCCAGAAGGAACTGTAATACTAGTTAAATCAAAAGAAGCCAAGTGGTCTTTCTTATGGTCTTTGTTCAACGCAACCGCTACTTGGTTATTGCCAATATCATATAAGTCATAAATGCCAGAATTACCAATTAAAGCACCATTTAAAAGGTATCTAGGTGGCACTTTTATCGCTGTATTAAAAGCAGCGTTAGAACTAACAGATAAAGCACACACTGACATTAAAACAGTGCTTCCGATTAGTAATAGAACTTTTTTAAAACCGTTTTTCATAAGTATCTTATTCGGATTTCCGAACAATTCCTCCTTTCTAACCATTTATTTAAGTGTTTGGTTGAACACTAACGATGAATCGTTACCCTGTTGTATCTGGAGGAGGATAGACCATGAAGTCTCCGTCAGAAATTACCTCTCCCATAATCTTTATTTTCGTATTAGAAAGACCAGATACTTGCGTGTGGCTTGAAGCATAACTGTTAGCCGCAAGACGCAGTATGTATTCTGAGGTATCTGGATCTGAATATATTAGGAACGCCTTATCAAGAGGGTCTGAATCATCATAGACAAAATGAATATTACAAGTAGCCGCATCAAACAAAGAACGATAGGAATTTGCTAAAGCAACATAGAGTCTTTGATTTTCAATATGAGGGTCATTTGCGTTATATTCATCAACTGTGCCCATAACGATATTTGTTCTTACTTTGTAAGAATCGGTTTCTTCGTCGTAGTAGCGTGTGTACGCTTCTTTTTTAACAAAGTCGATATTTTTAACGATATCTTGGCTAGCGAAACCGTTTGTATCTAAGCTATATTGACCTTCTGTTTGACCTTGAGCACAAACGTAATATATCTTAGCAATACCATCAGGGTTTTCTGAATCTTTACTTGTACCAGTAGCGGAACCAAGACAATATCTTCCGGTTGGAAGTTTAAACGTATGAGCAAATAGTCTTGTTTTTCCTGGTGTATGTCCATATTCACTAGAAATTTGATATGCTTCAGCTTGTTCAGAATACTCAAAGGTATTAGGCATTGTAGCTTCTGTATGAATATCAGCAGGAACGACATGTCCTGTAGCTGGATTAATTGTGCCAATTTGGCCCTTACCGTTACTATCGACTTCATAGTCAAAGTACGCTAAATGGTCATCGGTTGGCATAAAGAACGCATAATCTGGGTCTTCAAAATCTCTATCGATATAGTAGTTATCGCCAGAACCATGTCTAGTTTCTTCATCAATCTTATAAACGCCAAGAGCGGCAGGCTTATTGTTATCTTGCAAACCAGCCACAACGGTGACGTTGGCTAATGGTGTTTTTACTTCAAAGTTAACCATGTTAGCCGCTGGATTACCGTGTTCACTATCGGAAAGACAGAACATCTTTGGTTTGTTAATGTCTGGTGTGTCTGGAGCATAAGAATAATCAGGGGTAGCAAAACTTGATGTTAATTTACGTATTTCTTTACCTCTACTATCACGTAGCATTACACCACTGCGTTGACTATTATCATCTGCTTTAATCTTGATACCATTTTGGTCGACTAATTTATTTTCAAAATACATCGACATGAAGTGGCCAGCAGGAGAGTTCTTGTCAACATCACTCATATAGAAACCACGATCTTCACGATAATCAGAGTCAATTTTGAAACGAATCACATAGTTTTGGTGACGATCTCTTTGCTCAAAACTTTCGGATGTGACTTGGTTAGCATTTGGGAAGTGATAGCCAGGGAAGAATTGCGTTGGAGTATCTGATTTCATAGATGTGCGATAATCTTCAAAGCTAATTCCCTTTGTGCTATCGTATTCACCTGTTTCATAGTAAATATAATAGGAACTACCTTCGATAACACTGTCTCTTTCATATCTGATAACAGACTTATCAAGATCGTTTTCAGCATCGGCATCCATACCGGTACCACTGTTATTTGTAGCAACAGTGAAAATACCTAAATCGGTATTTGAAATGACTTTCTTACAGTTGAACGAAACAGTTTCATTACTCAAAGTAACGTACTGGCCAGCTGAATTCATTCTTAAGAAACTGCCATAATTGAGAGAATCCGATGGATTATAAGTAACACCATTAGTCAAAGATTGAGAACCTGTGAATGAATTGGTTTCAGGATTTGTTGTCGTATCACGCCAAATGACATCGTCATAGATTGTACTAAAGTCCAAAGCACCGATATCTCTACCACTTGCGGAAGCAGCATCGGATTCTTCAGCGGCGACGTTATGAACTGTACTGCCAACCAATCCAATTAAACCAGTATTCGAACCATTCGCTAAAGAGCCATAGGTTCCAGCTTGGCTTCCTGTGATAGTATCACCATTATTCATAATGAACTTGCCATTATAAACGTAGCAATCACTCACAGAGCCATCACAGTGGCCAACAACTAAACCAATGTTGTTGGAGTGTTCTTTTCCTATTTGAGCACGCATTTTGAGGTGCGTAGAATCACGAGCGTCCATGGATATTTCAAAGTCAAAAGACATAATAACTTTAGATTTTTCTAAACCGTAGTTATCAGTTGTAGAGGCAACTAAAGAAACAGATGAAGATGCTGCTAATGGGAAACTGACTTTTTCATCCGCTTTTTGTTTCTTAAAGAATTTGTATACTTTCGCTAAATCTAGACCAACTTCAATATCGTTTCCTTGGTCATCTTGCCTTGTGCTAGTTAAAAAGTCACCAGAAAGGAGCAATTTATACATATAATTAGCGTTCGGTGCTACAAATCCAATAACAGGAGCATCTTCTGAAATAGTTGGTTGAGGAGTGTCACCATTTTCATTCCAATTGAAAATAGGAGTTGGATCAAATATTAGTTCTTTAATTTTCTTTGGAGCATCGTCAGGAGTAATGTACTCTGATTCTTCACCAACAGTGTAAGTGAATTTTGTACCACTTGAAGCTTCACCACCATCACCATAAAGGTTGTTATAGGCAGCCTCTGTCTTATTGTAACCAAGAGTGTCGATTGTAATGTTGCTGAGGAATAGATTATGGACGCTTGAACCATGAGCGGTGTAGCCAAATAATCCAGCATCTTCTGGATCTGCGTAAACGGTAAGATTCTTGATTTCTAAGTTGTTACCATCAAATTCACTATAGAATGGCTTAGCTTCTGAACCAATTGCAGTAATTGGTTGATGGGTATAGTTAGAGTTTACTTGGTTCATATCAAGATATGGAACCATGACTGGAGAAGAGTCATCAAGATAGCAATAATATTGTGGATCTTCAGGATTTTTTTCGTTTCGCATACCTAATTGGAAGTATGTTTTTTGTCCAAAAACGCCTAAGCCTTGTAAACGAGATAAATTATATAAGTGACGTGGTCTTGTAATAACATAAGGGTCACCAGGGTCTTCATCACTTAAAGTTCCCTTTGGTCTTCCAGAACCTTTTTCAAAATATGAACGTAAGGAAACTTCACCATATGTACCATTACCTTCGGCATATTTATCAAACAAAGAGAGGGTAATGCCCACGCTTAAAGCAATTGTCGACACTAATAGCGACATTACTCCAATATAGACAGCTGTTAAACCCTTTGACTTCTTCATACCTATTGTTGTGACTCCTCATGCTGTGTTCCAGAGAAACGGAAACCGAAATCACGATCAAGTAAATATGTTTTTCCTAGACGGTCTTTGTTAAGGAAAAATAAACAATGCTCGTAATCATATTCAATACTAATGTAGCAATGATAGAATTGGTCAGAAGTTGATCCAGGAATAAGTGTTTCATCATCGTTTTCTTTTGGATGAAGCACACAATCAATATATGAATCATAGGTTTCACCATTTTGGAACTTTTGGAAGTTCGCATTGCCTTCAACGTGCATAGCCGCCCATATAGCGGAAGCGCTTGCATATGCACTGTTGGCTTTGGTGAATACTGCGTAATAATTATAGAAATCAGAAGCTCTTAATAAATTCTTTTCATTTTCATTAACGTAGCCAATTAAATTACTTGTGGTATCGTTATATCTATTTGGAAGACGATGGATAGAGTTATTAGTGCTTCCAAGTCTGTTGATTCTTAAGTTTAAATCGACTGGATGGGCATTAGTAAGCTTTAATTCGACATCTAAAACAACCATCGTGTTTTGACTTTCGATTGCTTCAGGCATGTACTGTGGTAAAGTCTTGTTACCACCTCTACCACCAGCGTGTTCAATGGAAATCATGGTAGCGTCTAGTGAGTTATTTGTGATAACCGAGATATCTTTTCTAGTGCCATTATCTCCAGTATGTAATTCGATTTTTAGTTTTTCTTGAGGTGTTTCGCCCGATGAGTCGATGTAGTATGAGAATTTATAAATACCACTTCTTAAGCAATAAATACTGTCATCGACCACTCTAAATGGAGTTTTTGCAGGTGAAATGCTATTTTCTCCTAAAGAATAATACATGCAGTTGTATTCGTCTTCATTTTCGTCGTATTCCGCACCATCGGTGTCAAAGAATGTGAAATGAGAGCCAGCTGAAACAACGACATCATCTAAAACGATAGGATTAGCTTCTGTTGGTGAATCTGCAATATTAGCAAAAGCAAAAGCACTCTCAATGGACCAAGGTTTATTTTCTACACCGCAGAACAAACCATCACCAATAAGGTAATAGCGGAAAATATCGATATTCTCATAATGAACGTTTGTCGCGGATAATCCTTGAACATTTTCAGGGAATTCTGGAACATAGTTGCCTGGAGTTTTGTCTCCAAGAGTAATTACTGCGTTATCTGTTGTGATATCGGTCTTTTTGATTGGATCGCCATTTAGTAAAAGATTGTGGTCTTCAAGAACATATTTTTTAACGATACCATTGTCTTGTCCATAGTTAATGAACTCCGTCGATCCTTTGAAATATGGATAGACATATTTATAAGCAGAAACTTTCTCAATTTGCACATTCAAATCGCCAGAAACCATTTCGATTGTTGATTCCTTGGCTGCAAGATTAAACCACGCCAAGGTGGTAACAGTAACTGCTGCCACACTACCTGTGATAAGCATAGCTAAACCGATAATCTTCCCTTTGCGGGAATTAAGTTTTGGAGCTAACGATTTAATCTTTTCACTTATCTTCATATCGTTTCTCCATTATGAAAGTTTAAAGACGAGATCCATTAAATGGAGGTTCTCGTAGCAATTACTATTTCCTTCTTCATCTTTGACGTAACATGTTTTAGTAGCATCTTCATAATTTTCATCGATGCTATAATATGTTTCTTCATCGTTGTCAAATTCGATTGAGAAATAGATTATTTGTCGTTTATTATCAATTGCTGGATCAGCGGACCCGAAGAAAGAAACTGGCTCTCTTGGATCCAATGCACGTTCATCTTGGTTATAGTCAAAAACATCTGTTAAAGCAGAAATCGCTGCTGTCTTAGCTGTGAATCCATTAGCAACATCTGCGTAAACGTCATTTGTTTTATTAATATCGTTATAAGCGGCACCATAGAGATTAATCGCCCAAGATAAAGAGATTTCAACTTCTCTTTCAACCGCTTGTTCATCTACTACTTCTTCAACGACGGTGATGACGTTTTCGTTAGTTGTTTCATCCCAATCTTCCAAGGAGAAGCCTTTTAAAGTGCCTGAGTCAATCACTAGCGCATAAGTTAATTTATGAGCAGGCCATAAGTTAGAAATATCAGTTGGATTACCAGCGCCAACAACATAGTTATCACTATTATCTTTAACGCCGACAAATGCACCATCATCGTCATACTCCGCTAAGTAAAAAACTGGAGTACCACTGGCAACTTGGTATCCACAATATGAATCTATAACTGAGGAGTAATTTCCTGGTTTACTTACTTGGTTATCAACAAAATGGTCTAAATAATATAGTTCGTAATCAATGCCACCAGTTGCTTGGACTGTGAATGATCCACCACTGACTTCAACGGATGTTTTAGTGGAGAACCAAGCGATTGTGCTTGTAAAGGCTGTGGCCAAGGTGAAAATCACTGTTGCAGTAGCTGAAACAATTTTTAATCTCGCACTGATTTTCTTGTTTTTGATTCTCATTGCCTAACCATCTCCAGGTACATTATTTACCCGCACATAATAGGCAACTGGCTGTCTTTAAGATATAAAAACCTCAATCGTTTAACAATTGAGGTTGCTGGCTATCTTATTTAAGACCCTATAGTTTTGCGTCACTACATTGCTGTAGT
>JAEEGL015194633.1_pt1 | contig 12372 bp, 8 predicted proteins | sample 9134231 | NCBI WGS metagenome assembly JAEEGL01 (sample SAMN16246548, study PRJNA631951) | gut metagenome | biome: gut microbiome; feature: rumen; material: fiber-attached | host: Bos | place: Iran: Karaj | collected 2018-10 | reverse complement strand
TACTATTGGGCAGCGAAAGGGTCTTGGCATCTCAGCAGCCTATCCTCTTTACGTAACAAAGCTTGATATTAAGAATAATCAGGTGGTGCTTGGCAAGAACGAGGAGCTGTTCTCAAAGGATGTATATGTTAAAGATATTAATTGGATTAATCCTAAGCAGATGCAAGATAAATTCCGTTGCAGCGCCAAGGTAAGGTATAGAATGTCCGACCAGCCATGTACTGTTGAACGTATTGGAGACAGTGAGGCCAAGATTGTTTTCGATGAGCCTCAACGAGCTATTACTCCAGGACAGTCTGCTGTATTTTATGATGGTGAGGTAGTCCTTGGGGGAGGAATTATCTATGATAAATAAGGAAATTTTGGCTGAGCTTTATGCTAACCAGGATTTGAAATACAAGGATTTTCAAAGCAAGCTTACCCCAGATTTAAGTCCAGATGATTTTATTGGAGTAAGAACCCCGGCCCTTAAAAAGCTGGCTAAAGAATTTGCTAAAAGAGAAGATGTGGGAGAATTTTTAGATAGTCTGCCTCACAAGTATTTTGATGAGAATCAGCTTCACGCATTTATCCTTTCTGAAATGAAGGATTATGATAGGTGCGTGGCCTGTCTTGAAGAGTTCCTGCCTTATGTAAATAATTGGGCCACCTGTGACCAAATGTCACCTAAGGTATTTAAGAAGAATACCGCTGATTTGTTAAAGCACATTAATAAGTGGATTGATTCAGACAAGGTTTATACAGTTAGATATGGGATAGTATCGTATATGCGATATTATTTAGATGGAGAGTTTAAGCCAGAATATCTCGAGGCTGTGGCTGGAATTAAGTCTGATGAATACTATATAAATATGGCAATAGCTCGGTATTTTGCTACAGCTTTGGCTAAGCAATACGAGGCTACGGTCAAGTATATTGAAGGTAGAGTGCTAGAACCTTGGACTCGCAACAAGGCTATCCAAAAAGCTATTGAAAGCTATAGAGTTAGCGATGAGCACAAGAAGTATCTCAGGAGTCTTAAAATAAAGTAAGAGGATGATTTCTATTTTCGAAGTTCTTAAGGAGAGATTATTAATGTTCTCATAAGAATTATTGGGGAAACTATAGAGAAATTATAGGAAGATAATAAATAATGGAAATAAGTTATAAGGAATTGACACAACTTCCAAAGGATAGCTACATTCTAATAGATATTCGAAATGAGGGAAGCTTAAAATATGGAATAATACCTGATGCTATAAGTATCACTCACGAGCTGTTTGAGACAGATTTGGATGGTGTTATAGCAAGGCTTGATAAATCTAAAAAGATAGTGTTGTACTGTGCCAGAGGGCAAGTGTCTTTGGAGGATGCCGCAACTTTACAGGACAATGGTTTTGATGCTGTTAGTCTAGAGGGGGGCTACAACAGCTATCTTTCTGCATTAATTAAGCAACAGGATGATGCAGCAGCGGATGAGTTGAAGGAACGAACAGCAGAGATAGAAAAGAGCATTCGAAAGAAGTTTCACAAGGTGCTGTTTTCACCTTTTGCAAAAGCTTGCAAGGAGTATCAGCTTATTAAAGAGGGTGACCATATCTGTGTGTGCATTTCTGGCGGCAAAGATTCAATGCTTATGGCAAAGCTCTTTCAAGAGATTCAAAGACATAGAAAGGTCAATTTTGATTTGACATTTCTTGTAATGGACCCAGGATATAGTGATGTAAACCGTAAGCTTATCGAAAGCAACGCTAAGCTTATGGGAATACCTATTGTGATTTATGAGTCGGATATTTTTGATGCAGTTGATACAGTAGACAAGAACCCTTGCTATCTGTGCGCAAGAATGCGACGTGGCCACTTGTATTCAAAGGCAAAGGAATTGGGCTGTAACAAGATTGCCCTTGGTCATCACTATGATGATGTCATTGAGACAATATTGATGGGTATGCTTTATGGTGCCCAGGTTCAGACCATGATGCCAAAACTTCATTCTACAAACTTTGAGGGAATGGAGTTGATTCGTCCACTTTACCTAATCAGACAGGATGATATCATCGCTTGGCAAAGGTATAACGGTCTTAAGTTCCTTCAGTGTGCATGCCACTTTACAGAAACATGCGATAGCTGTGCTGTTGATGGCACTAGTGCATCAAAGAGACTTGAGATTCGAAATCTGATAGCTAATCTAAAGAAGATTAACCCATACGTAGAGTCCAATATATTCAGTAGCGTAGAAAACGTAAATCTTGCTACTGTAATAGCTTACAAGCAGGATGGGGTTAAGCATCATTTTCTTGATACATATGATGAATAATGAAAGGCTTCCCCCTATGGGGGAAGCTGGCACCGAAGGTGACTGATGAGGGGAGTATTCCCCTTATTTTTTTAGCTTAGTATATCGTATATACGTTGTAAGTATTGGATAAATTCTTTGGAGAAATTTGGTAAAAATGTAGAAAATAGGATAAATGACAAGTTGTTCTTGAAAGAGAATATGAAAAGTGAGATTATATAACATGTGTGTAAAATGTGAATTTACATATTTAGGGAGTTAAAATTTTTGTAGGGAAAATAATGTTGTGAATGGCTAATTCTAGGGAAATCAATCCGTGTCTGGGAGAGAGAATCAGTAAAACAACAAACACAATTTAATACTTTAAAAGTAGGAGGAATAAACCGATGTATCTTATTGACTTTTTTAAACGTATGACAAGGAAATCAAATATTCCAGTTTTAATTTACTTAGTTTTAAATATTTTTGTAATCGCTGGAATAGTGCAATTGTTTTTAGGCGGTGGAGAACTTCCATTTTGGAAAGCTTTATTAATTGGCCTTGGCATGTATATTGTTTCTTTGTTAATAGCATTGTCACCAATTGGTGAATGGATTTTGAGACTTCAAACTGGCTGTAGAAAGATAAAAAGAGCAGAGCAGATAAATTTCTTAGAGCCAATTTTTAGAGAGGTATATGATAAGGCTAAGCAATTAGATCCTTCAATTCCAGACGATGTTCGACTTTATATAAATTCAGATGAAGAACCAAATGCTTTTGCTACTGGTAGAAAGACTATTTGTGTTACAGAAGGATTGCTTCACACACCAGCAGAACAAATAAAGGCTACATTAGGTCATGAGTTTGGACATCTTGCTCATAAAGACACAGACTTGATTCTAGTTGTGTCTGTTGGAAATCTTATAGTTACTGGATTTATTCTTGTAATTAGATTAATTATAGATTTTGTTAATTTGATTTTAGGTCTTTGTACATTATTTATTGGTGGCCGCGAGGGATTCTTTGCTGCTATTGTGACAGGTATATACCATGCTTTAATATCTGCGGTAGTTGCTGGACTTACATGGATTTGGACTAAGATAGGCGTTCTACTCGTAATGCATGCTAGTAGAGCTAATGAATTTGAGGCTGATGAATTTTCATTTAATCTTGGTTATGGTAATGAGTTATGCATGCTTTTGGATAGCATTAATGGTGCAAGCGCAAAAGGACTTTTTGCAAACTTGGCAAGTAGTCATCCAGATAAGGATGATAGAATAGCTAAGCTTCAGGAATTGGGTGCAACATATCGAGCAACTTATGGAGCATAAAATATTTGCCAGGAGTATGTTTAGATGACATATTCCTGGCTATTTTTGTATTGCTAGGAGGAAATATTTTTGGAAAATACTACTATAGTGACTGTAAAAGAGCAGGAACAGGTACAGCTACTTAACAATGGATTAGTTACTGCAGATAGATTTATTAATAAAAATTACCTTATAGATTTGTCGGAACAAAATGTTGTTCCTTTGGATGAGAGTGAAAAAACTGCTAATTCAATAAGATTATTTAAGATTATAAAATTAGTTTATGATAAAACAGAAAATGTTAATGATAAGCTTATTAGTGTATATAGTGCCTTACAAAATGTGGATAGTTCAGCGATTCTTCTGATAAATGGTACAGGGAAAGATGTGACTTTTTATATTGGGGTTCGTTCATTAGAAAACGTATCTACAGCAGGAAAAATATTAGAAAAAAGCTTTGTTGGAAACTTTCCAGGTAGCACATTGGAAAGTCTGAAGAATAGCGAGATTTTAGAGGTGATGGATGCAATATCAAAATCAGATACATACAATTCATCACGAAATATTTCTTGTGTTACTGTAATTCCATCAACACGAGATGAGGATAAGGATAGATTTGTTCAAGGCATAGAGAAGTTTATTGATACAATGCAGGGCGAGAAATTTACGGCAGTATTATTAGCTAAACCTGTGCCTAAAGATGAATTGGAAATTCGAAAAAGAGGATTTGAAGAACTGTATTCTTCATTATCTCCATTTATTAAAACATCCCTGGCATATGGTGAGAACTATAGCAAAGCTGTCACAAATGGAATGTTTGAAAACTTTTCGCACTCAGTAAACAATAGTATTTCAAATACAACAGGGAGAAATTCAAGTACAAATTTATCGCATACTCATGGAACCAATCATGGAACCACTATGGGGATGGGCGGATTTGGAGTTAATTCGGGTACCACCAATAGCACGACCAAAGGGTATTCGTCAGGTACATCATGGTCTAAATCCGTTACGGAAGGCACCGCTGATACTTCAGGAAGTGGGACAAATACGTCTGACACAGAAACTCGTGGTAATACCAGGACATTAACGGTAGAGCATCAGAATAAATCTGTAGCAGTTTTGTTGGATAAGATAGATGAACAACTGGAGAGAATAAAGGCCTGTGAGGCATTTGGTGTATGGGAATGTGCTGGCTATTTTATAGCAGATGATATTCAGACATCTGTAGTAGCTGCAAATACATATAAAGCCTTGATGCTCGGAGAGGATACTGATGTAGAAAATTCATTTATTAATGTATGGGGAATAAAGACTCCGGAAAATGCAAAAAGAGTTCTTGAATACATTGAAAATGGGCAGCATCCGATTGTTGAAATATCTCCTGAATTAGGATATGAAAAGCAATATGTTACTCCAGGTAATTTTATTAGTGGACAGGAAATTCCTTTGTTGATGGGGCTTCCACAGAAATCTGTAACCGGCCTGACAGTGAGTAATATTGCTGAATTTGGAAGAAATGTATTTATTCAAAACGAGCGTCCAAATCAAAAGAAAATTCAGATTGGCAAGGTTTATCACATGGGAAATACTGAGGATAGCATTGTAAATTTGGATTTAAATAGTTTTACATCCCATTGCTTTATTACCGGTTCAACAGGTTCAGGAAAGTCAAATACTACATATGGGTTGATTGAAAAATTTATTCAGAATGATATACCTTTTTTGGTTGTTGAACCAGCAAAGGGGGAATACAAAGAGGCGTTTGGAGCAGTTGAAGGAATCAATATTTTTTCTACAAACCCACTTATCGGACAGATGCTCAAATTAAATCCATTTAGATTTGATAATAATATTCATATACTAGAGCATTTGGACCGTTTAATTGAAATATTTAATGCTTGTTGGGAAATGTATGCTGCAATGCCGGCTATTTTGAAGGATGCAGTTGAGAAAACATATATAGAAAAGGGATGGGATTTATTAAATTCTATATATATGCGAGAGGGTGAGCCTGTATATCCTACATTTAACGATTTGATGAGAGTACTTCCTAATGTTATTAATGAGTCGGGCTACTCTGCTGATACAAAAGGCGATTATATAGGAGCATTGGTTACTCGTGTGAATTCATTGACTAATGGTATTTCAGGACAAATTTTCTGTGATAATTACGACATTTCTGATGAAGTAATGTTTGATCAAAATACTATTGTTGATTTGAGTAGAGTAGGTTCTACTGAAACTAAATCATTAATTATGGGAATTCTTGTGCTTAAGCTTTCAGAATATAGAATGGCACATGCAAATCAAGCTAACGCTAGTCTTAGGCATATTACTGTTCTTGAAGAAGCGCATAATCTTTTAAAGCGAGTTACCCCAGGTTCGGCGGGAAGTAATGTTGTTGGAAAGTCAGTAGAGATGATTTGTAATAGCATTGCTGAGATGAGAACCTATGGTGAAGGTTTTATTATTGTAGATCAGTCACCTACAGCAGTAGATGTTGCTGCAATAAAAAATACAAATACAAAGATTCTTATGAGATTGCCTGAAAAGGAAGATTGCGAGGCGGTTGGTAATGCTGCTGGTCTAAATGAAGATCAAATACGAGAAATGTCTAAATTAGGTACTGGTATAGCTGTTGTAATGCAGAATAACTGGTTAGAAGCAGTCCTTACACATATAGATGCATTTTCAAATCAGTATGAGAAAAAAATCAAACCAGTAAATTATGCCGATATGAAGGTGTTAAAGGGAAGAGTAGTGCAAGAAATTATGCAGCAGTATATTGTAAACAAAACTATGGATTTAGATAAAATGTATGCTGTGATTGATAGCGTAGATATTGATTCATATAAACGAAAAGAGATGCACTGCTGTATGAGTTATGTGATAAACAGATTGTTAAAGGGAAGAGATATTGATTTCTTTTGCGATACATTATTGAATATTTCGGGAACAAAGAATTTATTTGATATTATCGAAAATACGGTAAAGAAAAATGAAGAAGGGGCTGATGAAAAATACGAGGCTGCAAGTGTAAGGCGTTGGAAGGCGAGATTTAGGCAAGAACTTACAAAATATCTCGAATTGCCGGATGACTACAACAATACGTTAGTAAAGTATTTGATTCACACTCAAGAAATGGAGCAGACAAGTATTGATTACTTTGCTGTTAAAAAAATTCTGTATTAGGAGGATATGATTTTGAATTCATTACAAATCAAAATGAATCCGTTTAAGGATATAAATATTGTGTCACTTGATGATAAGCCATTATCGCCATATAGTGAGTTAAATAATTATATGAAAGAGCCTTTCATTAGTTGGGCGGCTAAACTGTTAGATGCGGCTGAAAGAGAAATAAATGATGATTTTTCGCTAGTTGTCATCTCAGGACTATTTGAACGCTTGTTTTTGGAAGATATACAAAAAGATTTTGAGCCATGTAAAGAATTTTTAGCGAAAGATGTACCGCTTAATACTTCTGTTGATGAGAGACTAGATATAATTAAGAATCTTGCCAATAAATATAATGTTGCGATTCCGCTTGATGAGTGCAGGTTGCCTTTATATGCGGATATTCCTGTTTCATTGGATGCTGCGCTGGTAAGTGAAGTCAAAATAGAAGATGCAAGAATAATTATTACTAATAATAAAGAGATTGTTTCGCAAGCAAAAGATAATGGCCAAGGATTTATAATTCTTTTATTGTCAGATATTAACAGGATTAACGTTATTGGCAACGAGAGGTATGTTTGGGAGCTAAAAGAAGAAAGATTAAATACCATTTTAGAAAGTATTGTAGACAGATTTGTAAAAACATCTGTTATTGTTAAAACTGCGGCAATGCTCAATGGTATTAGTGATACGATGGCAGCTGAGGATCGTAAAGCCTTATTTTTGGCAACGGAAATAGATTCTGTTATCACGGTAGCAGATATTCCTAGACTTGAGTTGGGAGAAACAGTTTCAATTAAAATAGAAACAATACCTGAAAAAAGTGATATTCCATCTATAAGAATTATTCCGCAGAGAGATAACATTATTCAGGTAGACGGATCAAATATAACTGCAGTTTCTCTGGGAACAACGATTATTGATATCTACAAGGCGGAAGAGAACATACCATTTGAGAGAAAAACAGTTGAGGTATTTAAAAATAATTTCGTAAATAATATTGATTTAAGCTTGGAATCAGAAACCATGGGGATAAATAAAAAGCAAATTATAGATATTGTTTGTACACCACCGGATGCTGATGATGCACAGCTAGTCGAATGGTCTGTTGATAATAATGTTGTTTCAATAAATGAAAATGGTGAAATAGTTGCTTTATGTGAGGGCGATGCAACTATTACTGCATCTACTAACAAAGCAACAGCTTCTGTAAGAGTAAGGGTTTTACCAAATATTAAATCGATGAAAGCATCAATTTCTGAGAGTAATTTATATGTTGGACAGACTGCTGAAATTTTTGTTTTAGTTGAGCCTAAGGAGTGTTTTGATTCATCTTATGAATGGAAATCTAGTGATAGTAATGTAGCTGTTGTGGAAGAACAGGATGATGGAAAAAATGTCATTAGGGCCAAAGGAATAGGCAATTGTGTTTTGACATGTGAAGCGATTGAAGGTGATTGCTCGACAATGTGCAATGTAAAAGTCGAAAGCACTTTTAAAAAGAGAGAAAATGCTCACGGATTTTTGAGTTTAACTGCAGTGTTAGTTGTAGCTTGCATATTTTGTTCTGCGCTAGCAGTTTCTGTTGCGATATTGCCTTTAGCTATAGCAGTGGGTGTCTTTGGCATATTAGCAATGATTAGAAATAAATCAGATATATTCTGGGCATTAATTCTAATAGCAGTGGCGGTATTTATAGCATCAGAATCGATGGGAATAACAAATATTGTTTAGATAATCTGAAAGGAGAGTTCCCATGGGAATAGAAGGTGGTTCTAGTAATAATGAGATACAGAGCCAGGAAATAAATCAATCAAATAACGAGCAAGTAGAGATAAATCAAGCTGAACAACAACGTAGTGGTGAAGAACTTGAAGGCAATTCTACAATAGATAACGAAGGCGAAAGAAAGCAAATTGCAGGCAAAGATGAAGCTGAAAATTTAAATTCAGATGAGGCATCTAAACTAGATAAAGAAAATTCTATTGAGGATGATTCTAGTCAGGAACAGCAAGAAGCAAATCAAGATGATAGTCCTGAAAAAATGCAATTAGATAATCAGGATACTATCGAGGGTGAGTCTAATGATAATTTTAAAGCAGAAAGTGATAATATAAAGGAGTCGGATTCCCTTGATTCAGATGAAACAATTGAGGATGCTAATGATAAAGAAGAGGACAAATCGGAAGATGATACGGTTGAAGATTCATTAGATTCGGATGACTCGATTGAATCAGAAAGTGACGAGGGAGAAATAGAAAGCTCAGACAAAGATATGGAAAAAGACTCTTTAGATGATGAAGATACTATCGAAGATTCTAACGATGTAGAAGACGACTCAAATGATTCAGTCGAACCTGAGGATGCAGAAGACGAGACAGAAGACACGGAAGATAAGGTAGACGATCAAGAGGAGTCAGAGGATACGGAAGATGAAGTGGATAATCGTGATGAGACGGAAGACACGGAAGACGAAGTGGACAATCAAGAGGAGCCAGAGGATACGGAAGACGAAGTAGATAATCAAGAGGAGCCAGAGGATACGGAAGACGAAGTAGATAATCAAGATGAGCCAGAGGATACGGAAGACGAAGTGGACAATCAAGACGAGTCGGAGGATACGGAAGACGAAGTAGATAATCAAGATGAGCCAGAGGATACGGAAGACGAAGTAGATAATCAAGATGAGTCGGAGGATACGGAAGATGAAGTGGACAATCAAGACGAGACAGAAGACACGGAAGATGAGGTAGATAATTTAGATGAGTCGGAAGATACGGAGGACGAAGTAGATAATCTAGACGAGTTAGTTGACATTGAAGACGAGGTAGATAATCCAGATAAGCAAGAAGACAATGAGGGTGATACAGAGCTCTTAGATGAAACACACGTAGAGGCCGAATTAACGAGGATAGAAGAAACTGATAATGGAGATGATTTAAAGGAATCAGAAGGGGGTGGATTGCAAGAAAAAAATGATGAGGGAGGAAAAAACGGCGATGTTTATGAAATTGAAAAACCTCTGTCTGAACGTCTAAATGAAATATATAGTAAGTACTATGATGGAGCAGAAAAATTTGGTGAAGATGAATATGGCAATCCTTGCGCAATATTATCACCTGAAGAGAAGAAAAGTCTCGTGGACGAATTAAAGCATGAATATGATGATACCCCTTTGGATGAGCGTGGTAATGATTTTGTCCCTGAATCTGCAGATTATCTAAAGGATTCGTCTATTAGCAGGCAAGAAGCTGCTGATGGTAGTCAACAATTATGGATAAACTATAAATGGCCTGAAGAGGATGGCTTTAAGACGAAAGATGGAGTAGTTGATAAGAGCGAGGTTACGATTCAAAAAGGGGATGTGATTGACAGAGTAGGACATAATGGTGGTAGATTTACATCTCCTGTTAAAGATGGAAAGCCATATTCCACGGAAAGTAGAGCTTTACCATATTACTTCACTGAGAATAATATTGAGAATGAACCATCTTATCATCAGTTTAGAGCCACAGATGATATCACACCGGTTAATATCCGAGATAGTATAAACAATGTGTCTGATAAAGAAAAAAGAGCATCTTTTCAAAAAGAATTTAATAAAAGCAATGGGAAAACATATGAAGGTGAGATTGGACAAGCATTTTCGGATGATGATGGTGGAGGAATTCAGTATCATATGCCAATGAGTATTCAATCACTGATAAACTTAGGTTTGTTAGAAGAATTGTAGGAGGATTAAGATGAAAAAAGAAGAGTTTATTACTAAAATTAATGAAGCAAAACTAGGGGGAAAAGTGTTTGTTAAACCGAACAATTATGCTGGAGGACCATTTTTCCTAGGATGTTTTTTTGATGGAACCAATTGGGTTGCTTATGAAAATGATGAAAGAGGTAAACATGAGGATTTAATAAGAACACCATCAGAGGATGATGCTTTTCAATACTTGTATGAATATATGATAGGTAAATTTTAAAAAAGTTTGTTTAGTCGTTGGCTTACCAAGAAATCAAATTTGAAGATGTATGTAATTTTCTATATTTTAAACTGAGTGGATAGTTAGTTTGTAAGAATACTTTAAGGTTTATGTACATAGTTAAATACGATTGTAATTTAACCGCAAATTATTTATATAAAATCTAGCAAGTGCTAGGAGGCACTTGCTAGATTTTTGCGTTTATATCCAATTAATAGCTATTTCTTTAAAACGAGGTAGCGACAATTCGCAGTAGCCATATGTGTTTATAGCTATAACACCACTTCCACTGAGTCGCCTTTTATATGTTGGAAATGATTGATCCGTTAAGTGAGCTTTTTCTTTTATATCTTTCACTCGAAGTGAACCTGTTTCAGAAGAGACAAGAAGACTTACTATTTCTCTATCTTTATTTGATAGTTCAGACCATATTTTCTCGTAAGAGTACTCTTCCATGTATTCATCGAACATTCTTGATAACTTATCTAATGACATGTCTTTGTTTTCAAATTTTAGATATCCAATAACTTGAAAAGCATAAGAGTAGCCGCGTGTAAACTTGGCCATTTCAGTGGCTTCTTCAGCACTTATTTCCAAAACATCCTCAAAGTAATGAGCCATTTGCAGAGTATTTAATGGTTCGAGTTGATATTTAGGTGCGCGATATAAAAATGTGAGATTTTTCTCGTTTTGTAGAGCGTTAATATTTTTGTATAGACCAGTCATCACCAAATATATAGGTAGTTTTTCGATCAGAAACATTTGGTATGCGCTAGTAAATATTCTAAAGTTGGTATCGTTGGTAGCTTCATCAATAGCTACAATAACGCGCTTGTTCATTTTCTTAATTATTGCAAGCATTTTTTTTAGCTGTACTTCAACGTTTTGTGCAGGTCCGTTTGTTTCAACTGAAATACTTGCGATAAGGTTTAAAGAAATCTTTGCTTTAATGAAAGCTGCCTTAAGTATAGGATTTTCATATAGATTTGCAGCCAAGGCAGGAAGTAAAGGAGTGGTTGGATTTAGAGTAACTACAATATAATCTTCCTGCTGACGCATTCTATCTAAGAGAGCAGTCATAGTGACAGTTTTTCCAGAACCACGAACTCCTGTAATCAAATAAACAGCAGTGCTTGGTGTTGGATTAGTGAAATTTGATACCATCTTATCAATATCTTTTTCTCTTGAGATGATTTTATTTGGCTCGACACCGAAAGTAAGGCTAAATGGATTGTTCATATTTCTACCTCGTGGTTGTATTTTAATTAGTTTTAATTGGTTTGTATCATTTTAATTAGTTTTAATTGGTTTTAATTAGTTTATATTATTTTAATTAGTTTTAATTAGTTTGTCAATTGTGTTTGACATGGATACTATTGAGAAAAAATTTCAATAGATGATAATAATTCAAAAACCTATTGACTAGATAGGTTAATGATGATACTTTTATTTACATATTGAATTGATGGGTAATTGAAAAGGAGCAATTATCCACTCAAAATATTATGTATAAGAAAGGTATCAAATATGTTTGTATATGCAGATAATGCTGCTACTACAGCAGTTAGCAAGAAGGTTGTGGAGGCAATGCTTCCATATTATACAGAAGTTTATGGAAATCCATCTAGCCTATATACCGTTGGTCAGAAGG
>JAEEGL012741188.1_pt1 | contig 12372 bp, 11 predicted proteins | sample 9134231 | NCBI WGS metagenome assembly JAEEGL01 (sample SAMN16246548, study PRJNA631951) | gut metagenome | biome: gut microbiome; feature: rumen; material: fiber-attached | host: Bos | place: Iran: Karaj | collected 2018-10 | reverse complement strand
ATATTTGCTATTGTCAAGACAAAACAAGTATATATTACATTAAAATGTCGGGATTCAAAAGAAAACTAAGATTCGTACCAAGCCTGTTGACTTGTTCGAGTGCATTCTGCGGAATGTTGTCAACCTTCTTGGCAATGGAAGGCGAGAAGAGCCTTGTGTGGGCGGCGTATCTGATACTGATAGCGGCTGTGTTCGATTTCAGCGACGGATTTGCGGCGCGGTTGTTGGACGCTTGCTCCGAATTGGGCAAGCAACTCGATTCGCTCGCCGACGCCATAAGTTTTGGCGTTGCGCCGTCGGCTATACTGTTCCAGTTTTTGAAACAGTCGATGCGTCTGCGCGGCGGCATCTTCACCTTCGAGCCGTGGGAGATTGCGGTGTTGCTGTGTGCAATATTGGTGGCGGTGTTTGCGATACTGAGGCTCGCCAAATTCAACATCGACCCAGAGCAGGCGCATAGTTTCAAGGGGCTTGCGTCGCCGGCCTGTGCGATGTTTATGGCGTCGATACCGCTGATAGATGCCACAGTGCCGGAGGATTTGCTCATCACGTCCATATTTGACGCAATGGGCGCAGAGGTTGAGTTTAAATGGGAGATGATTCTCATTGGGTTGCAAGTGTTTGTGCTTGGCAAATGGTTTTTCCTGCTGCCGATGGCGATGTTTGTGGCGGCGATGATGGTAACAAATCTGCCTATGTTTTCGCTCAAACTCAAATCGCTGAAATACAAGGAGCATACGCTCGTGTTCAACTTCTTGATTTTCACGGTGATAATGTTGATACTATTTAAATGGCTTGCGGTGCCGATACTGATTTTTGCATACATCATTGTATCGTTTGTCAAGTGGCTCGGCAACAGGGACAAAGAAGTGGAATAAGTAGTTTTTAAGAATAGAGAAAGGAAAGGGCATTTCTGCTTAAGCGGGGATGCCCTTTTCAATGCATAATTAATGCATAATTCATAATTTGGCTTCCGCCGGATGGTAATTATGCATTATGAATTATGCATTATGCATTGAGTTTGGAGTCCGCACTTGTCGCACAGCGGCTTTCTTGCCTTGCAGACATAGCGTCCGTGCAGGAGCAGCCAATGGTGGGCAAGGTTTCTGATGGATTCGTCGAAACCGGCTTCGAGTTGTTTTTCGGCTTGGATGGGAGTTTTGGCGTTGACAGTGAGCCCAATGCGCTTAGAAACCCTGAATACGTGCGTATCTACAGGAATCACCTTTGCGCCGTACAGCACAGATGCCACCACATTGGCGGTCTTAGGGCCAACGCCAGGCAACCGTTGCAGACCTTCAATATCTGTTGGCACTTCGCCGCCAAAATTGTCCACAATCATCTTTGCCATCGCCAAGAGGTCGCGGCATTTGGAATTTGGGTAAGATACAGATTTGATGTAAGGCAACAATTCGTCAAACTCCACGCCGTACATAGCCCGTGCGTCGGGGAAACGTTCAAACAGCGCGGGCGTTACAATGTTGATGCGCTTGTCGGTACACTGAGCCGAAAGCCGCACCGCCACGAGGAGTTGGAAGGGGGTGTTGTAATGCAACTCGGTTTTTGGCGCGGGCATTGTAGCCAGGAAGTATGTGGTAACATATTTGTATAATTCGCTCTGTGTCATGGTATTATGATTTTTGAGCGATTTTCTCGCTGTCTGGCACAATGTCGTCCTCCGACAATGCTATCACCATGTCTCTCACCATCTTGGCGGCAACTTCGGGGCGGAGATTTTCGTAATCTGATACCGGCACGGGTTCGCCGTATTTTACCTTAACGCGCCCCGGCGTTACAAAAAAGCCTTTGGGAGCCAACGCACCGAGACCCGACGTGCCGCAGGGCAGGATGGGCACTTTTACAATCTGCGCCATCTTGAAGGGTATCTTCTTGAACTCCTGAATCTTGCCGTCGTCGGAGCGGTGTCCTTCGGGGAATACAAGCAAGGAAGCGTTCTTCTCCTTCATGTTTTTTGCGGCGGTCTCAAAGGTGCGAAACGATGCCAACATGTTCTTTCTGTTGATGGGCAGAGTGCCGTATTTCTTGATGAAGAATCCGTAGATGGGCCACGAAAAATGGCTCTCCGCCTCGATGCCAAAAGTAAAGTTGGGCAGCACGGAGCATATTACGGGAATGTCCCAAAACGTTATGTGATTGGGCATTATGACGTAAGATTGGTTGAAGTTGAAGTCTTTGGGATATTCCACTTCCACTTTTACAAACAATATCTTAAACATGAATCGTAGCATCGCGCTCACTACCTTGAAGACTACCCGAGCATTGCTCACAAAGAGCAGCACGATGCCGGTAATCAGAATGATGAACGCCATGTCGAAAAGTATCGTCCACACGTAGAGCGATACAAAAAATAGTCCTATCTTTTTGATGAATTTTAACATTGTCTTGTGTTTATGTGATTTTATGGTGCAAATTTAATATGAAAATGCAAGTTATGAAAAAAAAACTTGCCTAAGATGTTCTTTTTGTCAATTTTTAGCGTTAATTTTGCCAACAATACACATTAAAAAAACAATGAAACAAAGGAAAAATTTGCCCGCAATGATTTCATGGTCTGATTTTCTGCGGGTGTCGTTATATGTAATAGCCTGTTTGATAGTGCTTTATGCTATTCCAAAGGAAGGTAAGTTTAAGTACGAGTATCAGAAGGGCAGCCCGTGGAAGCACGATGACCTCTTCGCGCCTTTCGACTTCGCCATATACAAAGGTCAGGCGGAGATTGACGAGGAGCGCGAGGCTGCGCGAAAAGAAGCCAGACCTTATTTCAGCAAGGACAACCAGGTGCAGGTAACGCATGTGGAGTTGTTTTCTACGGATTATAACTCGCAACTCTCCGCCCTCGGCATATCCGACACCACCGCCAAAAACCATGGCGGCAATGTGTTCGCTCGTCTTAAAACTCTGATTAACAAGACTCTTGCCGACATCTATACCAATGGCATCATAGAAAACGAGCAGTTTCTGTCCTCTAACGACGACAGCAAGCCCGATATGCTGGTAGGCATCCATAACGAGGGCATCACGAGCCAAAAGCCAAAAAGCGAGATCCTTTCTGCAAAGGAGGCTTATCTTTATGTAAAGGAAGAGATACAAAAGTTTATCGACCAAAATGCGCGCAAGATTACGGAGGGCGAGTTGGAGTCGTTGTTGAAACTTACTAACAACATCAACCCGATGCACTGGATTGCGCCAAACCTTGTGTATGACGAGGTTACCACCGAAAAAGTGCTCAACGAAAAACTCGAATCCATTTCTTTGACACGCGGATTTGTACAGCAGAGGCAGCGCATCATCACCAAGGGCGAAGTGGTGGGCGACGACGAGTTTCGCGTTTTGGAGTCGCTGCGCCGCGATTACGAGCAGCACAATTCGTCCGGATATAGTTACGTATTTCTCGGTCAGTCGATATTGTATGTGATGCTTTTTGCGCTGATATTCATATTTTTGCGCACGTTCAGGCGGGAGATTTTTTATCAGACCAAATATTCCGCGCTGATACTTTCCATCATCACTTTTACGATAGTGATGACGAGTGTAGTGATTCGTAACAACCTGATGGACATTTGGCTGTTGCCGTTTTTGCTGCTGGCAATTATCATCAAGACCTTCTTCGACACGAGGACGGGCATGTTTCTGCACATAGTAACGTGCGTGGCGGTAAGTTTCCTGATGCCAAACTCCTTTGAATACTTCACGATGCAGTTTATCCCCGGATATTTTCTGCTAATGAGTTACGAAAAACTCAACCGTCGCAGCCAGGCGTTCCTTACGTCGGTGATTTGTTTTGCGTTGTACACTATTATATATGTAAGTTTTGAGTTGATGTACAACGGGTTGCCGAGCGAAATCAATTGGAAAACCATTATCATCCTCGGTGTCAACAGCATAATGCTCCTGATGGCGTACCCGTTGATTTACATATTTGAGAAGGTGTTTGGCTTGCTGAGCGACGTTACCCTGCTCGAACTCGCCGACTCCAACCGTCCTCTCCTGCGCCGGCTTGCCGAGGAGGCTCCCGGCACGTTCCAACACTGTATGCAGGTGGCAAATCTGGCGGAGGCGGCTATTTTCAAGATTGGCGGCAACCCGCATCTTGCACGTACCGGCGCGTTGTACCACGACATCGGCAAACTCGCCGCGCCTATGTACTTCACCGAAAACCAGGTGTCGGGCATCAACCCGCACGACCAACTTGATTACGTGAAAAGTGCGGAAATCATTATCAACCACGTAATTAAGGGCGTTGCCATCGCCAAGGAATACAATCTTCCGATGCAGGTGGTTGACTTTATCAAGACTCACCACGGCACGTCGAAGGCGGGATATTTCTACGCGATGTACAAGAAGGAGCATCCCGACGAGGACTGCGAAAAACTCTTCACCTATCCCGGCCCGCGTCCCATCAACAAGGAGATGGCGGTGGTGATGATGTCTGATTCAATAGAGGCGGCGTCGCGCAGTCTCAAAAAATACGACACCGAATCTATCTCCAACCTCGTGGAAAACATCGTCAATGCTCAGATTTCAAACAAGCAATTCGACACCACCAACTTGACTTTCAAGGATATAGACACTGTGAAGTCGCTGCTTAAAGAGAAGTTGAAAAACATCTACCACGCGAGGATAGAATATCCAAAATAGTAGAGGCGCGCAACGGGGCGCGCCTCTACCGAGTGCAATTCATGATGTAATTTATATTATCTCAATATGCTCGTGGTCGGTTACCTTGCCGCAGTAGAAGCATTTGAGCGATACGGGGTCGCCGGCGATGACGTCGAATTTTGTGGCCATCGGCTCTGAGTTGGTGATGCACTTGGGGTTGATGCACTTGCAGATGCCCTTGATGGTTTCGGGGAGTTCCACGGGGCGTTTTTCTTTTACCTCGTAGTCGCGGATGATGTTGAGGTTGGCGGTGGGGGCGATGAGGGCTATCTTGTTGATTTCGTTGTCCTCAAAAAACTTGTCTGACACCTTGATAATGGCTTTTTTGCCAAACTTCTTGGAGTCCAAGTTGTTGCCGAAAGTTACGGGTGTTTCGATGCGGTGGAGTCCCAGTATCCTGATTACCTTAAAGAGGTCTTTGGCGGGGATGTGGTCTATCACCGTGCCGTTTTTTATCGCGCTTACTTTAAGTTCTTTCTTTTCCATTTTTGTTTGAACGTGATTAGATTAGTGTTTCAGTCCCAATACGTATGAAATCACCGCCTGACGCGCAAATACGCCGTTCCTTGCCTGCTCAAAGTAGTACGCCTTGGGATTGGTGTCAACGTCCTGGTTGATTTCGTTGATGCGGGGTAGGGGATGGAGGATTTTCATGGTGGGCTTGGCTCGGTCGAGCATCGAATTGTGCAGCACATATACGTCCTTGGTCTTTTCGTATTCCACGAGGTCGGTGAACCTTTCGCGTTGCACCCTCGTCATGTAGATGATGTCGGCTTCGGGGATGAGGTCGTTAAACTGCTCGTGTTCGTAATACTTGACGCCCTTGCTGTCGAGGAAGGTCTTGTACTCGTCGGGCAGGCGGAGTTTGGGGTGCGACACAAAATGGAACGTGGGGTTGAAGGGCGACATTGCTTGCAGCAGCGAGTGCACCGTGCGGCCGTATTTGAGGTCGCCAACCATGAAGATGTTGATGTCGTTGAGGCGTCCCTGCGTCTTCTTGATGGAGTACATGTCGAGGAGGGTCTGCGTGGGGTGCTGGTTGGCTCCGTCGCCGGCGTTGACCACTGGCACTGTTGCCACCTCGCTTGCGTACCGCGAACTGCCTTCCAACGGGTGCCTCATCACGATGAGGTCGCAGTAGTTGGAGACAATCCTGATGGTGTCCTTCAGGGTTTCGCCCTTGGAGACGCTCGAAATGTTGGGGTCGGAAAAACCAATTATCCTGCCGCCCATCCTGTTTACCGCGCTCTCAAAACTCAGGCGAGTCCTCGTGGACGGTTCAAAAAACAGCGTCGCAACTACCTTGCCGTCAAGCAGATGCGGCTCAGGACTTTTCTCAAAACCCTCGGCTATCGCGAGTATCCTCAATATCTCCTCTGTGGAGAAATCGGTGATGGATATTAGACTTTTATTTTTCATTATGTTGGTGAATGATTGTTGTTATATTCCGAAATGCAAATATAAATATTTTTCTGAAAATTTTTTTGGTAATTTTTGTTAAACACTATATTTTTGCGGTATGATTAGCACAAGCACATTATTAATAATAGGTACGGTGGTGATTTCGCTCGCGGCTTTTGAGCGCGGCAGCATCATGCCAGAATCTTTGCAGCGTCCAGAGTGGATGGGCAAGATGAGGTTCAACGCTTATTTGATATGGCAGAAGCGTCAGATATACAGGATGTTCAGTTACGGGCTTATCCATGCCGACTATTGGCATCTGCTGTTCAACATGCTGACGTTGTACTTTTTTGGCGACTTTGTGGAGGCGTGCTTCCGTGCGGTGCTTGGCATGAAGGCGGGTACGCTTGTATATGTGTTGATGTATATCACGGCTCTCGCGGTATCTACGAGCGTGGATCTCTTCCGGCACAAGGACAACCCCGGATACAACGCCGTGGGAGCGTCGGGAGCGGTGTCGGCGGTGATTTTTGCGGCGATATTCTTCAATCCCACGATGAGGATTTCGCTGATGTTCATACCGATACCAACGCCGGGGTGGCTGTTTGGCATATTGTATTTGGCATATTGTTTCTACATGGACAGGCGCGGGATGGACAACATTGGACATTCGGCGCACTTTGTGGGCGCGGTGTATGGATTCATGTTTCCGCTGATGATTAGGCCGTCGCTTATAGAGTTGTTCACGAGACAATTGTTTAATTAAAAAAAACTTTGCTGTTGTATGAAACTCGCAATATTCGACCGGGACGGCGTAATAGACGACAATTCAGTGTGTTACTACGTCTATCGGAAAGAGGATTTTAAGTTTAACCCCGGCGTGGTGGCTGCGCTCTCGCACCTCACGCGCAAGGGCTACCGCATAGCCGTTGTGAGCAATCAGAGCGGCATTGCCAAGGGCGTATATACGCTCCAAGACATCAACGACCTCCACCAGTGGATGACGGAGGAGTTGGCGCGGCAAGGTGCTGTGATACAGCGTATTTATGTATGTCCGCACCATCCCGACGTTAGCCGCTGCCTGTGCCGAAAACCGCAGCCGTTGATGCTCGAAAAAGCAATGGCGGAGATGGGCGCAACCCCGGAAGAAACTTTTTTCGTTGGCGACTCGGCTACCGACGTGCAGGCGGGCAACGCGGCAGGCATCAGGACAATCAAGGTGGAGCCAAACGGCGACCTTTACATGCAACTCCGCGATTTGATTCAGGCGTAGAGACGTTGCGCGCAACGTCTCTACATTGTAAAATTTATTAAATGTTAACAAAAATGGCAATTTCGTCGATTCCACATATATTGCTCAACGGCAATTTTCACTCTCAGACGAGCCTGATTTTCAACATTGGAAACCGGGCTTTCTCGAGTGGCGACTGTGTTTGCGAGATGATACACACCTGCGCAGACAGGCTGTGTTTTATCGACGAGCATCTGGAACATCTCAGGCAGGGCATGGAAGCGGCGATGATGGCTATTCCTGAAAAATTTTACAACAGGGACAAGGTGTTTTCGCGGGAAATATCGCGGCTCTTGACCAAAAACCGTGTTTTCCGTGGCTCATTGGTAACTATTGTGGTGTTTAGGGCGGTATATGCCCCGTTGTCGTCGGGTGCCGACACAATAGAATACGTGATATATTGCGAGCCGCTCGATTGCCTCGGCTACAAACTCAACGACCGTGGCCTCAGGCTCGGTTTCTTCGACGATTTTACATTGCCGGTGTCGCCGATGTCAAATTTTTTTACGCACGACAATGCGACACTTAAAATGGCAATCCGCAAAAAATGCACGAGGGCGGACATCAACGACGTTATCACCGTCAACCACCATGGGCATATCGTGGAAACCGCCAACAGCGGCAATCTGTTCATTATCAAGGACGACACCATCATCACTCCGCCGCTTGCCGATGGTTGCAAGGCAGACGTGATGAGGCGCAAGATTTTGGAGGAAATCGCTCCGATGTTGGGCATGAAAGCCGTGAGCGACAAGCCGTTGCGCGAGAAAGACCTCAACATCAAGAACACCAACGAAATGTTTGTAGCCTCCACAGCCAACGGCATACAATGGGTGGCGGCGTACAAGTCGCTGAGGTTTATGCGGGCGAAGACCACTGCAATACTCAAAAAACTTACTGAACTTTACGAATCACAAGAATAATAAAACGATGAAAATATTAGGCATCATACCATCACGCTACGCCTCCACGCGGTTTCCGGGCAAACCGTTGGCGATGATAGGCAGCAAGACAATGATTCACAGGGTCTATATCCAGGCGAGCAAGGCGTTTGAGGACGTTGTAGTTGCCACCGACGACGACCGCATCTTCAACGAAGTAACGTCTTTTGGCGGCAAGGTTGTAATGACCTCGCCCAACCATCAGAGCGGCACCGACCGTTGCGCCGAAGCCGCCGTAAAATATTGCCAGCAGACCGGCAAAACCTTCGACGCCGTAATCAACATCCAGGGCGACGAACCCTTTGTGCGTCCCGACCAGTTGACGAGCCTCGGCAACCTCTTTGAGGACAAGACCGTGGAAATAGCCACCCTCATCAAAGAGGCAAAGACCAGCGACGAGATTTTCTCAGAAAACACGGCAAAAGTAATCGTTAACCTGAAAGGCGAGGCGGTGTATTTCAGCCGCAGCCCGATACCGTTTAAGCGCGGTGCCGACAAAGAAGAATGGGTCTCCAAACACGTGTATTACAGGCATATAGGCGTATATGCTTACAGATACGACGTGTTGCAGAAGATAACGCTCCTGCCGCAGTCGAGCCTCGAACTGTGCGAAAAACTCGAACAAGACCGCTGGATAGAAAACGGCTACCGCATCCGCACCTGCAAGACTGATTTTGAGGGACTTGCAGTGGATACGCCCGAAGACCTCGACAAAATCCTCCGCACGATGGATGTTGACTAAGTGCGTGGCATAATATTTGTTTGTAAAAAAAAAATACAAGGATTAGTGAAACAAAAAACCAAAAATCATCGTATAAGTAAAAACAAACACACAACTACTCGAAAACAAAACAACAAGGAAAACCAAAATGAAAACAATACTCAAATATTTAGTCGCAGCAGCCGCCTCCGCCATGATGACGGAGGGCGCGGTGGCGCAGCAGATTGACTTCAAGATTCACAACCAAAATCTTGACAGGCATGAGGCTGTAATATATCCCAACCCGGTAACAAGGGGCGAGATGGTGAAGATAAAATCGACGTTCACTATCAAAGATATCGAAATCACCAACATCATTGGCAAATGCGTGCAGCGCGAAAACAACAGCCGCAAGATTTTTGACGACATCACCATGAAACTCGACACCGATACGCCTGGCGTATATTATGCCAAGATTACATTTGAGGACGACAAGTGGATTATCAAAAAACTGCTCGTGAGGTAGTTGCCGGATTGCTGCAAAAACAACGGTAGAAAAAATTATCTAACAAAAATGCAAAAAAAATTGCAAAATAAAAGTTTTTTGCATAATTTTGTGCCGTCGGAGTTGCGCTCCGCACAAATCTCTGAGAAAAATCTATTTCTCAACCGAAATAAATCACACAATATATAAATCTTTTTTGATTTAATATAAAAACCCAACACTAACTGATAGTTATGGATTTGATAGAACTGAACAAAAAATTAGTTTCAGAATTGCGCGAAATCGCAACCGGACTTGGTATCAAGAATGTGGACGATTTAAAGAAACAGGATTTGGTATATGCTATCCTCGACGAACAGGCCATCCAAGGTGCTTCGAAGAAGGATTATTCAGAGCCTGACATTCCGCCGCAGCCCAAAAAACGCGGTCGCCCAAAGAAAAACCACGACATCCCTCCAGCGACAGATTCACAGCCACAGCCGCAGACAGAAACAGAGACAGAACCTGAATCTCAGACACAGCAACAGTCTGAACCACAACCTCAACAACAGCGTCAAAAAGGCAAGCCTGGCAGACCCAAAAAACAGAGGGACAACCTTTCGGAAAACAAAGAGCCTAATGATAATGAGGAGTCTGCGCCCGCTCCCGCGTCCGAAGACATTTCCACTCCAGAACCCCAGCAACAGGAGCAGCAACCCGCCACAACCGAGCCTCAGGCGCAGGAAAAACCGGTAGAAAAAAAGGCAATCAAACTCACTGTTAAGAAAAGGACAGTAGAACCAGTACCCCCGGTTCAGCAACAGCAGCAGCAACAACAACAGCCTGGCAACGGCAAGCGCAAACGTCGCAAACAGCCGCAGCAACAGCAACAACAAGAAAATGTGCAGCAACCAGAGCAGGTTGTAATGCCTGCCGATGTTCCCGCCGCTATCGATGCCCCCGCCGCTCAGCCGCAGGACAATGCACAAGATAATCAAAATCAGGAGCAAAATCCTGAAATCCAGATGGACGACAAGCGTCCCGCATCTTTGTATGCCGACGATGGCGTTATCACAAACCAGGGCGTACTCGAAATAATGCCCGACGGTTATGGTTTTCTCCGCAGTGCCGACTTCAACTATTTTAACTCGCCAGACGACATCTACGTTGCCCAGGCGCAGATAAAACTCTTTGGCCTCAAAACCGGCGACACAGTAAAAGGCACTATCCGCCCGCCCAAAGATGGTGAAAAATATTTTCCGCTCATCCGTGTCCTTGAAATCAACGGACGCCCCCCAGCATATATCCGCGACCGCGTGAATTTCGACTACCTTACGCCGCTTTTTCCGGACGAAAAATTCAATCTGACGCTCGGCAAGTCGGGCAAAAAACTCTCGTGCCGCATCGTGGATATGTTTGCGCCCATCGGCAAAGGTCAGCGCGGTCTCATCGTGGCACAGCCCAAGACCGGTAAGACAATCCTCCTCAAAGACATCGCCAATTCCATCATCGAAAACAATCCCGAAGTATATGTGATTGTGCTTCTTATCGACGAGCGTCCCGAGGAAGTTACCGACATGAAGCGCAGCGTCAAGGCAGAGGTGATTTCGTCAACATTCGACGAACCTGCCGAAAAACACGTCAAGGTAGCCAACATTGTGCTCGAAAAGGCTAAGCGCATGGTTGAGTGCGGACACGATGTGGTAATTCTCCTCGATTCCATCACACGTCTTGCACGTGCCTACAATACCGTTCAACCCGCGTCAGGCAAGGTTTTGACTGGTGGTGTGGACGCCAACGCATTGCACAAGCCAAAGAGGTTCTTCGGTGCTGCGCGCAATATCGAGAATGGCGGCTCGCTCACCATCATTGCAACCGCCCTCACTGATACCGGCTCGCGCATGGATGATGTTATCTTTGAGGAATTTAAGGGTACGGGCAACATGGAACTCCAACTCGACCGCAAACTCGCCAACAAGCGCATCTTCCCCGCCATCGACATCAACGCATCGAGCACCCGCCGCGACGATCTTCTCATCAAGGATCAGATGATGCTCAACATCATCTGGGATCTCCGTAAAAAGCAACTTTCGGAGCGTACCTCTGTGGAAGGTATGCAGTATCTCATCGGCGAAATGGAAGGCACTGTCAACAACGAGTTGTTCCTCTTCCAAATCCAGAAGGAACTCGAAGTGGATACCACGACTTACTATTCCAATTACAAGGAATCCAACGACAAACCCCGTCGCCCGCGCATCGGCGAAGACAGCGATTCGTACCGCTCCCGCCGTCAGAGCATCGACGATTACGAAGACGAATTTTAGATATATTCGTACATATTAATAGCAGCCGCACACAGTTGTGAAACTATTGTGCGGCATTTTTTATACTTTAATCTTTCCTCTCAAAATCTTTCCTCTTTCCTATCTTCCCCATCTCTCCTTGAAACTCTCCAAATGCTTCATAAAATCGCCGCCAAAATCGCGCTGACATTCCATCCTAAGTGAATCCTTGCGGTTGTAATATGTCATATAACTCGTGAAGAAAGTATTGTTGATATTTTTCATCCGACTGCTCTGTATGCGTTGCGGCTTGATGCGGACGAAATTCACGGTGTCCACATTGTTGATAATGTCCTGAATCATTGCGCGTTTGAGAGTGTCTTTTTCGTTGTCGGGCAGTGCTATGAAATCCGCGCTCTGATACAACGAATCCAACTTATGCGCCCCGCGAAGGAAATACATCGCCATTCTTTCGTTGTCGGTAATTGCCGCCGAATAATTGAACAAAACCGTCGAAGTGTCGCCGTATTTGGACGCCAAATAACGTTTTGCGCCGTTTTCGCCCACGTAGTCGGCAATGTTTTCATTGAGTT
>JAEEGL012602396.1_pt1 | contig 12372 bp, 11 predicted proteins | sample 9134231 | NCBI WGS metagenome assembly JAEEGL01 (sample SAMN16246548, study PRJNA631951) | gut metagenome | biome: gut microbiome; feature: rumen; material: fiber-attached | host: Bos | place: Iran: Karaj | collected 2018-10 | reverse complement strand
TCATTTGAATAAGTATATTCTATGTCATTATAAAATATAGTTCTATTATCAAGTAAAGATAATAAATGATCAAAGATAGTATTAGATATTTTAATTGTTCTATAATTTTCAGAATATCTATCTACAGTTTTTACTGGTATATCAAGTAAATATTTAATAATTTCAATTTCTTCATCCTTGAAGTTTTTAATATTATGATTAAATTCTAATTCTTTACCATATTTAAAATTGTTAGAATTTCTAATATTATCTAAGAATTCTTTAATATTTTTAATGATATATTTTTTCTTACCACATATTTTTAATTCTAATGTGTAATAATATCTATCATTATCATTATTGTAATATCTATAGGTTTCTTCTTTACTAAAATAATATTCTAATCCAATTTTAAAATCAGATACTATTTTAGTATTAGCCTGAACTAAATCCTGTTTAAATATATTTAGCTTATTTAAATATTCTAATCTTTTTTCTTTTTCAATCTTTTCTCTTATTTCATTATAAAATTTATTATATTCATTTTTATATTCTGAACTTGATGAAATATAATTAATAATTTCATAATAAAAACTATATTTATTATGATGGAATAAAGATGTCACAGTCTTAATCTTATCATCAACTAAAGCTATATCTAATACTGTATGATTACCGAATTTAACAAAAAAGAATTTATTAATGCTATGATTGTAATCAACACTAAAAGAAAAACTATAATCAAAATATGAAAAAGCATATGGATTAAATTCATTAATTTGAACATTTTCATCAATAATAGCTCTAATATAAATAGTACTATTATCTTCTTCTAATATTTTTATTACATCCTTTTGGTATTTCTTATAGCTTGAGAATTTATATAGTAAAATATAAAATTTTTTAAGATTTAATTCTTTTAAATATTTTTTATTTTCTATTACATAATCAAATGCTTCATTAATATTTCTAACAGCTGATATTTCTTCATAAATATTATAATCAGTTAGATTAATATCCTTTAAATCTAAGAAATGATAATTTTGACTTAAGATTTTTATTTTATTATCTTCATTAGAATTTTCATATAATAGAGCTAATGTATTAGAATCATATTCTTCTAAATTATTTAATATTTCATTTTTAAATAATAATTGCTTAATATCTACAAATAAAGAAAAATATTTTAATTGATCTGTATATTTTTGACTAGTAATAATTTTTAATACTAAATCCTCATACATTAAATTAGATAAATAAGCAAAAATTAGATCCTCACTATTTCTATAAAATCTAATATTTTTATTTAAATAATCTATTAAAGTAATATTTTTATAATGTGCTTTAAATGTATTTTGAAATGATACTGAATAATTATATATTATTGGTGATACATAATTTCTAAGCTTCAGATTAAAGGCTAGCATTTGAATAATTCTATCTCTAACCTTTATATTATTAAGATTATTCACAATTCTTAAGAAGTTTTTAATTAATGAATCATCATTAATGTTTTCATTTAATAATTTAAATATTTTATTTAATTTATCCAATTCATTTTCATTAGCTAATGAGTTTGTTAGCTTTCTTAAATTATCATATGAATTTGTATTTTTTACTTCTGGTTCATCATTAATATTTAATTTAGATATTTTATCTTGTAAATAATAGAAGGCAGATGCGCTATGTTTACATAATGTATGTACAGGGCATGAACAAGATGTTCTTATATTGTTTTTACCAATAACAATTGATAAAGAATAACTAGAATCTCCTTCTACTACGGCAGTGATTGTATTATTGTTAATATTGGCATTCTTAACTCTATTTTCTTTAAAATATTCATTACCTTTACTTAATGTTTGTAATGAAAAATAATCTTGGAATTTATTATCTTTAATAAACGAAATTACATTATCTGGAATTTCTGTAAGATCAAAAAATGATTCTAAATTAGATAAATCATCACTATATTTAACTAAATATCTATCATTTTCAATTCTAGTTATTATTCCTAATCCATATAAAAATGTAGATACGAATTGTCCAGTTTTCATTTTTTGATCACTTCCTTTACTTTCCTTGATAATGGATATTTTATTCCTAGTCTTTTAATCATTTTATAAGCGAATTTATAAGCATCAATTTCAATATCAAGATTTTCATAATTCAATTCATTATAATTATTAAATTCATCTTTCCATTTTGTTGATTTAGAATTAGTATTATTAATTATATAAAATAGCTGATATTGATGCCTTAATTCATGTAATGCTTGAAACAAGATATATTTAAAGTCTTGTTTAGTATTAATATATATTTCATTATTTATAATGAACGAATAATTAAAATTAGAAATATATATTCTTGGTGGGTTAATTTTTAAGGTATCTTTAGATACAAAAAAAATAATATCAATAATTTTTTCTAGCATATAAAATGCCAATTGTACAATTACTGATATTATTCTATCATAAATGATTTATTATTTGTTAAAAAGTGATGTAAAAATTGCAGGAATTTTTGCCTCAAAGGTAACCTCTTCATTTGTAAGAGGATTTTTTAAAATTAATTTGTTAGCATGAAGACCTAATCTCTTTAATGGATTCTTAGGTTCTCCATATTTATCATCACCAATAATTGGAGTTCCTAAATGATTTAATTGAACTCTGATTTGGTTTTTTCTACCTGTATCAATATTAATATTTAGATATTCATATTCATTAGATTTAAATTTAACCTTGTAATTAGTTATTGCAAGATCTCCTTCATTTGAAACATATACTAAATGATTTTGATTTTCTTTTAAATAATTCTTTAATGTTCCTTCATTATTCTTCATATGTCCATCTATAATGGCAACATATTCTCTTCTTACAACATAATCATTCCAATTTAATCTTAATATAGTATGAATCTTTTCATTTTTTGCAAATACTAATACACCACTTGTTTCCTTATCTATTCTATGAATAATAAATGGTCTATTTCTTTTATCAATAGATGTCATATATTGTTCTAATAAGCTATAAACAGATAATCTTTCTTTATCAGATTCAACTGATAAGATACCTTGTGGTTTATTTACGGCAATAAAATATTCATCCTCATAGATTATTTCTATTTTAGGAAGTCTTTCTTTTTTAGAAGGACTCTTTTTATTTTCAGCTACTTGAACTGGGTTTTTAGATATTTTAATTTCATCTTCTTTTGATAAAGGATAATCAAATTGAGTAACAGGAGAACCATTAACTAAAATTCTTTTAGTTTTTAATAACATCTTAATATTATTTCTTGAATCATTTAAATTAGAAATAAGAAATTCTAATAATGGTGTACTTCTTTTTACTATTAATTTTTTTAGAATTATTAATTCTTCTTTTTTATTTTGATTATTCTTTTTCATTTTTAATACTCCATTATTGCCTTAATTGCCTTTTTCCATTTCACATAATCAACTGTATATTTTTTATTCTCTGGCTCATATAGATTACTCATCTTATATCTCTTTTTAATAGAACTAAAGCTCTTAAATAAACCTTTATTTAATCCTATTAGATAGAAAACACCTAAAGATGTTGCCTCGCTAGTGGATAAGGTCATTATTTTACAATTAGTTATATTCGCTTCTGTCTGCATTAAAATCTTATTTAATGAAGCTCCACCATCAACTGATATTTGACTGATTTTGATTTTAGCATCCTCTTCCATTGCCTTTAATACATCATAATTTAAATATGAAACACCTAATATTGTTCCAAAGGCAATATCTTCTTTTGATGATGCACGAGTAAGCCCTAAGATAGCACCCTTACATTCTGAATTCCAATAAGGGGCACCTAAGCCAGTTAGGGTAGGGACAAATATAACACCATTTGATTCGCATTTTTTAAATGCGTCCTCATTTAATTTTTTAACTATTTCTAAATTATCTCTAATAAAACCAAATGCCGCTCCAGCGATAAACACTGATCCTTCTAAGGCATAAGATATTTTATCATTAATTTTATATCCTATAGTTGTGATTAAACCATTATTACTTTTATATGGCTTTTCGCCTGTATTTAATAACATGAATGAGCCTGTGCCATAAGTGATTTTAATATCACCCTCATAAAAGGCACCATGGCCAACAAGTGAAGCTTCCTGATCACCTGATAGGGCACATAATTCTAAATCTAAATATTTCTTAATATTTGGAATATTTATAATACCTACCGTTTTATTTGAATCAATAACCTCAGGTAATATATTCTTATTAATATCAAATATATTTAATAATTCATCATCCCATTTTAAATCATGAATATTAAATAGCATTGTTCTAGATGCGTTAGTATAATCAGTAACATGCTTGCCAGTTAATTTATAAGAAAGCCAAGTATCGATTGTTCCAAACATAAGCTTACCTTCATCCATTAACTTCTTCGCACCATCAACATTATCTAAAATCCATCTAATTTTAGTCGCGCTAAAATAAGGATTTATAACTAAACCAGTTTTATCATTAATAGTTTGTTCTAAACCTTTATTTCTTAAATCCTCACAGATATATTCAGATTGTGTTGATTGCCAGCAAATAGCATTATAAATTGGTAATCCAGTATCTTTATTCCAAAGTACTGTTGTTTCTCTTTGGTTTGTAATACCAGCACCAATAATATCTTGATATTCAATGTTTACTTCACGAAGAGCAGTTTCCATTAATTCAACTGTATCATTAAATATTTCCATAGGATCATGCTCAACATAGCCTATATTAGGATAGATTTGTTTTAATTCCTTTTTCTCATTGAATATAGCATTTCCTCTTTCGTCATAAATTATGACTCTTGTAGAAGTTGTTCCCTGATCGATTACTAATGCATATTTCATGTTAATCACCCTTATGAATTTATTTTTTTATCAATATCCATTTCAATAGATTTAGTTAAATAATTAAGCATATTATTAACATAATCTAAAAGCTCCAAATATTCTTCAACGAAAGGTAAATCTAATAATTCATTTTTCAAATTATTATATTCCTTTAAATAAGCATTATATTGATTAATTTGATTATATTCTTTAGCATTTACTAATTTCTTTTGTAAATCCTTAAGCTCATTAAATTTATTCTTAATGTCCTTATTATTATCAATATATCCTTCAAGCTCTTTAATTCTTTTTACTTCTTCTAAATTATTAAAATATTCAATTAATTTATCTTTAATATTCACAAAGCTCACCTATCATAAACCAAGTCTTCGCTTCGGTTACCTTAACATTAACAATCTTACCAACTAAAGATAAATCATCTGATTTAAAGTGAGTAAGCTTATTATGCTCTGAATAACCACATAGCATTCCATCACCTGATTTAGATTCACCATCAACTAATACCTTTACAGTTTTACCTATGAATTTCTCATGACCATTTAAATAGCCTTGGTTAGTGTGAGAAACTAATTCATCAAACCACTTATGCTTATCCTCTAAAGAGATTGGGTCCTCCATAGAATATGCAGGAGTTCCTTCTCTTGGTGAGAATATGAATGTGAAGGCTCCTTCAAACTCTGCTTCTTCAACTAAAGAAACAGTATCCTTAAATTCTTCATATGTTTCACCAGGATAACCAACAATAATATCAGTTGTGATAGAAATACCAGGAACTAATTCCTTTAATTTCTTTATTTTTTCTAAATAGATTTCTCTAGTATATTTTCTATTCATTATTTTTAGAACTCTATCATTACCTGATTGAACAGGGAAATGTAGATGAGGCATAACACTCTTACATTTAGCCATAGCCTCCATAGCTCTATCATCCATATCTCTTGGATGAGGAGATGTGAATCTTACTCTTTGGATTCCTGTTTTATCTATATCAAATAATAGATCTCCAAATGTATAATCACCATTTCCTAAATCCTTACCATAAGCATTTACATTTTGACCTAATAAAGTAACCTCGATATATCCTTCTTTAACTAACTCATTAACTTCATTGATAATATCTTCTTTAGCTCTTGATCTTTCTTTTCCTCTTGTGTATGGAACTATACAATAAGTACAGAATTCATCACATCCATACATGATATGAACCCAAGCCTTAGTTTTTGATTCTCTTACCTTTGGTGTATTTTCTAAAATATTACCTTCACCAGATATAACCTCAACTACAGTAGCCTTAGATAAATATGCTTCATAAATTAGCTTAGGTAAATTACCTCTATTATGAGTACCAAATATTATATCAACGAAAGGATATGATTCTAATAACTTATTAGTAGCATTTTCTTCCTGGGGCATACAGCCACAAATACCAATTAATAAATCAGGATTATTTCTCTTTCTTCCCTTTAATTGACCTAATACTCCCCAAATTCTTTGTTCAGCATTTTCTCTAATCGCACATGTATTTAATAAAACAATATCAGCTAAAAGTGGATCTTCACTATGCTTATATCCAATAGCCTCTAAAATACCAGCCATTATTTCAGAATCAGCTTCATTCCCTTGGCAGCCATATGTATAGATAAAATATGTTTTATCCTTACCAATATTTATATATTTAGGGTCAATTTGAAAATTGATTGTTTCAACTTCTTTATTTCTTCTTATTCTAGCTTCCTTTAAAGAAGGCATTACCCTTTTTAAATCTTTATCTAATTTTTTCTCGTTAATCAAAATTAATCACCCTTAACTTCTATGTTAATTCTTTTAATACTTCTTTTAATTCCTAAATCAAGAACAACACCATTTATTTTATATTTATTAGTGTTCGCAACCTTAAGTGGTGTGAACATTCCTGTTCTAAATCTATCAATAACCTGATTGATATCATCACCTAAAATAGAATCATATGGTCCACACATTCCCATATCTGAAATGAATAATGTATTATTATATACTTCTTCATCAGCAGTTTGAGTATGAGTATGAGAACCCACTATCGCATCTACCTTACCTGAAAAATCATAAAAGAATGCTTTCTTCTCGCTTGTCGCATCACCATGGAAATCAACAATAATATAATCAGCCTTAATATTCTTTAATAATTCATCCATTGTTTTAAATGGATCATCAAGTGGAGTATTTGTATATACTCTTCCTAGCATATTTACTAAAGCAATTATTTGACCATTATAATTTATGTATAATACATCCTTACCAATATTACATGGTAAATTAGCAGGACGAACTATTTTAGCATCATTAATATAATTAGTTATTTCTGATTTTGAAAATGTATGATTACCCATTGATATACCAGCAACACCCATTTTCATTAGTTCCTGATAATGTTTTTCAATTAATCCTTTACCACCAGAAACATTTTCGGCATTAACAAAAACTAAATTTATATTATTCTCTTTTTTGATTTGTTCAAGATTGTTTTTTAAAACATCTAAGGTTTTTTCGCCAACAATATCTCCTAAATAAAGAATTCTCATAATTTAATCTCCTTAAGATAATTACATTATAATGTAATAATACCATTTATTAATAAATTATACCATATAAAAAGCAAGCAAAATTGTTTGCTTGCTAAATAATTACTTCGCTACATCTGTCGCACGAGTTTCACGAATTACTGTAACCTTGATAGTTCCTGGATATTGAAGCTTAGCCTCAATTTCATTTTTGATTTGTCTAGCAACTGTAATTGTTTCAAGATCATCAATTTCTTCAGGATTAACAATAACTCTAACTTCTCTACCAGCTTGAATAGCAAATGATGATTGAACACCCTTAATAGCATTTGAAATAGCTTCAAGGTTTTCAAGTCTCTTAGTATAATTTTCTAATGAATCACTTCTCGCACCAGGTCTAGCACTTGAAAGCGCATCAGCAGCTGCGACTAAAACAGCGATGATTGTCTTTGGAGCAACATCCTCATGGTGAGATGCGATGGCATCAATAACCTCTTTAGGCTCATGATATTTTTGAGCAAGCTCAACACCAATTTCAACGTGGCTTCCTTCAATTTCATGATCTACAGCTTTACCGATATCATGAAGTAAACCAGCTCTTCTAGCTAACATTTCGTTTTCACCAATTTCAGATGCTAATTTACCAGCTATCATAGCTGTTTCAATTGAATGCTTTAAAACATTTTGACCATATGAAGTACGGAAATTTAATCTACCAATTAGCTTGATTAGATCTGGATGAATCTTACCAATACCTGTTTTAAATACTGCATCCTCACCCATTTCACGGATAGTCATTTCAACTTCTCCACGACAACGGTCTACAACTTCTTCAATTCTACCTGGATGGATTCTACCATCAGTAACTAAAATTTCTAGTGATTTTCTAGCAATTTCTCTTCTTACAGGATCAAAACCTGAAAGAACAACTGCCTCTGGAGTATCATCAATAATTAAATCAACACCAGTTAAAGATTCGAACGCACGGATATTTCTACCTTCACGTCCAATGATTCTACCCTTCATTTCCTCTACTGGAAGTGAAACTGTAGAAACTGTAGCTTCTCCTGCTGTTTCACCAGCATACTTTTGAATAGCTATAGCTAAAATATTCTTAGCCTTATTCTTAACCTCGGCTCTAGCACGCTCTTCTTCATCCTTGACATATTGTGCAATTTCTAACTTCATAGTCTCATGCACAGTATCCATGATTATTTGGCGAGCCTCCTCCTTAGTCATTCCAGCAACTTCGATTAATTTTTGTTCTTGTTGCTTTAGTAAAGCTTCCACCTTATTATTCTGTTGTTCTAATTCTGCTTTTTTCTCATCAATCTTAGCTTCTTTAATTGAAAGCATTTCTTCACGTCTATCAAGATTAGACGAACGTCTATCTAAAGTATCTTCACGGCTATTTAACTTATTTTCAAGCTCAACAACTATGCTCTTTCTTTCCTTAATATCTGCTTCAGCTTCCTGTCTTAAGAAGGTAACTTCTTCTTTAGCTTCATTAATTGATTGTTTTTTAATCTTTTCAGCTTCTTCGTTTGCACTAGCAATAATCTTATCTGCTTGTATTTTTGCAGTGTCTGTAGATTTCTTAGCTAAATAAGCTTTAATAAAGAATCCAGCGACAAAACCTAGTGCTAAACCCACAACAATAAGGGAAATCCATAATGGAATTAATCCATCTAGTACTTGCATTAACATAAATGCCTCCCATATTATTTTATTTAAGTTTTCCCAAAAAACTCTATTTAAATTATACTAATTTAATAGTCAATAGTCAATGAATTGTATGTAATTTTAAAATATAAAATACTATATTTAATATATATAAATATTGAATATAATAAATAAAAAATAAAAAGTGCATCAAATGATACACTTTAAATTCTTACTCTTTTTCTAATAATACCTGTGATTAATAAAATAATAAATACTATTAAATTTATTACAACAATTGTCGCACCAACAGGTAAATCAACTGCTAGGTTAGTAAAAATACCTATAATAAAACATAATACAGAAATAACTGCACTAGCTATAACAACATGCTTATATGTTTTAAATATTTGTCTTGCTGATAAGACAGGGAAAACAATCAATGATGTAATTAATAATGTACCCATTACTTTCATTCCAATAACTACTGTGAATGCACATAATACTGAAATGATAATATTGTATACTTCTGTTTTAACACCAGATGACTTAGAAAAATCTTCATCAAATGTAATACTAAATATTCTATTATAAAAGAATATGAATGAGAATAATACAACACCTGTTAAAACTAATGTTAGGATTAGTTCAGCAGTTGATATCATATAAATATTTCCATATAAATAGCTATCAAGATTCTTATTTAATCCACCAAGCTTTATAACTATATAGCCTATAGCTAATGATGATGAAGCAAATATAGCAATTAAGCTATCACTATGAATCTTACTTTTTTCTGATAATTTTAGAATAAAGAATGCGGCTACAACAACAACTGGAATTGAAACTAAAAGTGGAGCCCAATTTAAGCATGCTGCGATAGCACATGCACCAAAGGCAACATGAGATAATCCATCACCAATCATTGCTTTATTCTTTAATACCATATTAACACCAAGTAAACTTGAGCATAATGATATACATACACCTACTATTAAAGCTTTAATAACAAAATCATAAGATAGCATAGAAAAAATATCACTAAGAATCATAACCCAATTCCTCCATATATTCATCTGTACTACCATAGAAATATCCATCACTTCTAAGCTCTAATACCTTATTACCTATAAATGCATCTCTATCTCTTGATATATCATGGGTAATCATTATTATTGTTATTCCATGACCTTCATTTAAATGCTTTAATGTACAATAAAAATCAACCTTAGATTCCTGATCTAGATTATTACTAGGCTCATCTAATATTAATAGGTTTGTTGTTGCACATAAGCTTCTTGCTAATAATACCTTTTGTCTTTGTCCACCAGATAATTCAGAAAATATTTTCTTTTCTAAATTTTCTATTTTTAGAATTCTTAATGCTTCTCTTGCCTTATCCTTATCCTCTTTATTATAAAATGGTCTTCTTCCCATTTTATTGATAAGACCTGACAATACTATTTCCATTACTGAAGCAGGGAAATTTTTATCTACTTTAGTTTCTTGTGGCATATAACCAATGTTTTTTGAATTTAAATCACGAGTTACTTCTCCACTTATTGGTTTAATGATACCTAATATACCCTTAATAAGAGTTGATTTACCAACACCATTAGATCCAATTACTAAAATAAAATCTTTATTATTAACTTCAAATGAAATGTTATTAATAACTACTTGGTTTTCATAACCTAAAGATAGTTGATTAACTTTTAGTATTGCCATATTAACACCTCTAGTTCAAAGCTTCTTTTATAACCTCAATATTATGATTGAACATATCTAAATATGTTTTACCATTATCAAAATCATCCTTTGATGGATTTTCCATACAATATATTATTTTAACTTCTACAGTATTACCATTATAATTGCCTCTAGATATTTGTGTATTAATTTCATTTTTAATATCATTACCAGCACTATTAGAAATATCTGTAGTTTCTAAAACAAATACTACACTCAAATTATTAGTTTTAACTGCATTAATTAATTCAGCCTTTTTAGTCGCTGAAATTGCTTCTACTGTTGAGCATCCAGGGAATGCACCAACAACTTCAATATTATAATGCTTTTCAAAATATAAGAATGGATTTCTATCCGCTACAACAATTGTATTCTTACTAGCCTTAGCTATTTCATCCTTCATCTTATTATCTAATTTATTTAATTCAGTTTGATAATCAGCTGAATTCTTTTCATATTTTTCGCTATTAGATGAATCAATAGAAACTAAAGCATCCTTTATAGCCTCAACGATTTTAGCAAAATTAGTTGGGTCTGTCCAGACATGCTCATCATATTCTTCTTCATGGTCGTGGTTATGTTCATGGTCTTCATCATGATCATGATCCTCTTCTTCGTATAAATGACCTTCTAATACTTCAAACATATTGATTATCTTTACATCTTTTTTTATGATGCCTAATATTTCGTGATCAACCCATCCTTCATCAGATTCACCACCAACATAAATAAACACCTTACAATTTATAATTGAAGCAATGTCTCCTGGTGTTGGATCAAAATTATGAGCATCAGAGCCAGAAGGTAATAACATTTTAATTTTTTTGTCTGTATCCTTTGTTACGGCTCTAGCTGCGTCATATCCAGGGAAGTTTGTAACAACAATATCATAATTTGAATTATTATTGCAGCTACTTAAAAACAATAAACAACATAATAATAAACTGATAATTCCTAATAACTTTTTCATATTTTCCCCTAAAAACTAATAAATACTTTTTTACAATTATTGCATACACCACTGATATATGTATTTTGAGGCTCTACTTCAAAAAACATTGTCTTTTTTATCATTTTCAAAAAATCATTTGTTTCTTTAGCCCCTAAATGTGATACTCTACCACATTTTATACATTCAAAATGGAAATGAGTTAAACATTTTTCATTTTCGATATATTGATATGTTGCGCATCCACTATCTACATTTTGATGCTTTAACAATACATTATCCTTAACAAGCTTATCTATATTTCTATATATAGTAGCTAAATTAACATTATAATTATTGTTTTTTAACCAATCATCTAAATCTTTAATAGAAAATCTTTTATTTTTATGCTCTTCTAAAAATTGAGATATATATTCTTTTGGTTTTGTATTATAAGACATTTTATCCCTCTTTTGCAAATCATTCGCAATTTATTATAGCACTATAAAATAATATGTCAATAAAAAGTAAAAATATCCATCGAGATTAAACCCAATGGATATTTCTACAGCCTATTTTAATATTATGAAACTAATCTTTTAAAAAGAATGTATCAAAACAAACAACACATCCAGCTAG
>JAEEGL012457961.1_pt1 | contig 12372 bp, 11 predicted proteins | sample 9134231 | NCBI WGS metagenome assembly JAEEGL01 (sample SAMN16246548, study PRJNA631951) | gut metagenome | biome: gut microbiome; feature: rumen; material: fiber-attached | host: Bos | place: Iran: Karaj | collected 2018-10 | reverse complement strand
GCAAAACCTGCTTTTGCATCAATGGGTATCCTCTGCGCAATGGGTTCCTGGAATTCGATCCTTTGGCCTTTGCTGGTACTTAAGGGCGCTGAGAAGTTTACACTTCCGATCGGACTTAACACACTGCTTACTCCTTACGGAAATAACTATGATGTTCTCATAGCAGGATCGATGTTCGGAATTCTTCCTATATTTATTATATTCCTGCTTTTCCAGAAGTACATCATTGACGGTATGACAGCAGGTGCCGTAAAGGGATGATTGCAGAGGTGAATGACAATTATGGATACAGCAAAAGAACTTAAATATAACGAACCATGGATCATGCAGAGAGCAGATCCCTATGTATACAGACACACTGATGGAAAATACTATTTTACTGCATCTGTACCTGAATACGACGGCATCGTTCTAAGAAGATCGGAAACACTTGCGGGGCTGGCGCAGGCTCAGGAGACTGAGATATGGCACAAACACGAAGAGGGACCCATGAGTATTCATATCTGGGCCCCGGAGCTTCACTACCTTGAAGGCGCCTGGTACATATATTATGCAGGTGGTGATAAGGATGCCATATGGGACATCAGGCCTTACGTGCTCAAATGCGAGGATGAGGATCCTGTCACCGGTAAGTGGACAGAACTTGGCAAGATGAAAAGAGCTGATGACGACGAGTTTTCTTTTGAAGCATTTTCTCTTGATGCAACAGTTTTTGAGAACAAGGGAAGGCTATACTATGTCTGGGCAGAAAAGGTTGGAGTCGGCAAGCAGATAAGTAATCTCTACATAGCCAGAATGTCGGCTCCGGATAAGCTTGAAACAGTGCAGGTCATGCTGACGACTCCCGATTATGACTGGGAGAGAGTTGGCTTCTGGGTAAATGAAGGCCCCGCAGTAATAAAACATGGCGGTAAGATTTTCCTTACCTATTCGGCCAGCGAGACAGGTAAAGCATATTGCATGGGTATGCTCACAGCGGATGAAGACAGCGATCTTCTTGATCCTGCTTCCTGGGTAAAAGAGAAGAAACCGGTCCTTGAATCTGATGAGGAGCTCGGTATATTCGGTCCCGGACATAACTCTTTTACAAAAGACGAAGAAGGCAACGATATTTGTGTCTATCATGCCAGAAATGAAGAGGAGATAACCGGGGATCCTCTTTATAATCCAAACCGCCACGCAAGACTCATGAAAGTAAAATGGGATGCTGATGGAAGACCGGTGTTTTCCTTTAAATGACCGGGAGAAAGGAATTAGTTATTCTTATGGGTAATAAAGTTTTTAGGAGGCTGGTGCCGGCTATTGCAGCATGCGCGGCGTCAGCAGCTCTCATTGCAGGATGCAGCATGGGGAGTTCAGCCCCGTCTGCACTTCCTGATGAAATGAGTATAGAGGAAATAAAAAAGGGATCGTATTCAACAAAGGGTTCCCTTCACGATCCACAGATCATTCTTTCAGAAGACGGAGAAGCTTACTGCTACGGATCTCATATGACTGCAGCAAAATCCGATGACCTTATCACCTGGAAGAGCTGGGCAAACGGAGTTACGAGAGCAAATAAGATTTTTGACAACCTTCTTATCGAACCTTTTGATGCTTTTTCTTATGTCGGTAAAAACGATCAGAGAAGTTATTCAGTCTGGGCACCAAGTGTCATCTATAATAAAACCACCGGAAAGTACATGATGTATTTTTGTACAACTTCTTCTTATATTAAATCAAACATCACTCTGGCTGAATCAGATGATATCGGTGGACCTTATCACTACAAAAAAACAGTATTATATTCCGGTTTTACCAAATCTGTTCTTAACAAGACCGATTACTATGAAGTGATGGGTGAGGATAAAGAAGTAAGAAACAGGTACATCACTGCTGCAGGTTATAACAACCAGTTGTGGCCAAACGCGATAGACCCAGCACTGTTCTATGATGAGGATGACAGATTGTGGATGGTATACGGCTCCTGGTCAGGAGGAATATTCCTGATCGAAATAGATCCTGAGACAGGCGACGTTATACATCCTGAAACAGATGACGATGCAGAGATTGACAAATATTTTGGGAAAAGACTTATCGGAGGTGGCCATCATCCCATAGAAGGTCCTTACATTCATTATGACGGGAATACGGGCAAATACTATCTCTTCCTCTCTTATGGCAATCTCCAGGCACAGGGCGGATATCAGGTAAGGGTTTTGAAATCTGATTCCGCACAGGGACCATATGTGGATGCGACAGGCAAAGGCCTTGGAATAAACGATGACCTTGATTCTTTTGATGATGTTGGCGTAAAACTCATAGGGAATTACACGCTCCCCAGCCTGGATGTAACCTATATGGCACCGGGAGGACAGTCGACATTTACGGGAAAAGACGGCAAGCTTTATATAGTTTATCATCAGCGATTTGCAGACCTTGGAGAGACGCATTATATAAGGATCCACCAGATGGCCATGAACGAAGACGGCTGGCCATGTGTCTTTCCCTTTGAGACAAATGGTGAAACGCTGCTCGATGAGGGCTATAAGCAGAGTGATCCTGTCGGAACATTCTATGCTGTGGACCACGGGCTCAAAGTAGATGCCACTGTAAATGAGCCTGTAACATGCAGCTTTAAAAACGGTAAAATAAGTGGCGACCTAAGTGGAACTTACAAAGTCACCGATGACACGAATTTCATTTCATTGACTATTGGTGATGTGACATACAAGGGCGTCATGATAAACATGGCTGATGAAGCCGGGAATAACACTTTTTGTATAAGTGCAGTGGGCGATAACAATCATTCGTTATGGCTTGTTCATTACATGAAGTGATGTAGATTAAAACGGCATGCCTGGTTACAATTCAGTAGCCATCCGGGCCGGTCAGTACAGATATAAACCCATCTGCGAATCATGTCGACGAGGAGATGATTTATAGGATTCAAAAAAGAATGGCCTCCGATTGTCCCGAATAACATGAGATGAGGAGGCCATTCTTTTTTGAATCCTAATAAATCACGACACAGTCGGAGTGAGCAAGATGGGTTTATATCTGTACTGACCGGCCTGGATGGCAACTGAATTGTAACCAGGCATGAAATATTGAAGGCAGCCGGTGTTGAAATGAATTTTAGGTTTTGATAAAATAGTTTAAGCAAATATTCATTTTGTTTAGATATTATGAGTCGCACTTTTGCAGGGCGACTCATAATTTTGGAGAAACCCAGATGATTCATATAACTTCACCGGATGATGGACTTGAACTTTTTAAGGTACTTGGTTCTGATGTCCGTATAGAGATAATCAAGCTTCTTATGAAAGAGAAGCATATGAACATGAATGAGATCGCAACAAGGCTTAAGATCACCAACGGAGCTGTGACCAATCATATCAAGAAACTGGAAGAAGCCGGTCTTATCGTAATAGACAGTGAATCTGCCGGTCATGGGAACAGCAAGATCTGTTCGCTTCACCTTGACAAGATACTCATTGATTTTGAGGACGGAGAAGAACCGGAAAAGGTATACAGTGGCTGTGTTAAAGTCGGGCATTACTGTTCTCACAAAGTTTTCCCGACCTGCGGCCTTGCGACAAATAAGGCGATCATAGGTGAAGTGGATGACAACAGATACTTCTCGCATCCTGACAGGTTCGATGCTGACATACTATGGTTTACCAAGGGTTATGTAGAGTATGAACTGCCCAATTTTATACCATCAGGCCACAGGATCACTCAGGTAATGGTGGCCTGTGAGCTATCATCTGAGGCTCCGGGAGTCAATAATGACTGGCCCTCAGACATTACTTTTTCCCTGAACGGAAGGGAAGTGGGAACGTGGACATCACCGGGAGATTACGGGGACGTTAGAGGCGTATTTACCCCCGACTGGTGGTATCCGTTCTGGAATCAGTATGGACTTCTTAAAGTTCTGGCTATCAATGAAAATGGAACATTTATTGACGGCCTGCAGATCTCAGATGTTACCACTAATGATCTTGATCTCGACTACAGAAGCCAGATCAAGCTCAAAATGGAGGTCAGGGAAGATGCTGAACACGTGGGAGGCATCACGATATTCGGGAAGACATTCGGGAATTATGCACAGGATATCAATGTGAGCATAAGCTATACTCCAATATAAAGAAAAAGTCCGACTCGATGGGCAACATAGGAAAAATATTGCACTTTACCTATGTCGCCCATCGAGTCGGACTTTTATTATTTACCATTTTTTGGCCGGGCAGCGGTTTGCTTTTCCAAGTACCCGTATCTGTACATAGCATCCGCATTTCAGGCAGGTTGAATCCTGCCTGTTTTCGCACAAAGAGCATACGTCTAAGCGTTTTTTCATAAGGGCTTCGGCGGCTTTTTCGTTATCCGGCATAAGACCATATAATTTTTCTGCGTAAGGTGCGACATCCTCGGGGATATTTCCAAGGATGTCACACAGCTTACATCTGTTGTCGGTCATGGTATCAGGCCTTTTTGAGGCGAAGAAGAGTTACGGAAGCAGGAGAGAGAGTAACCTCGATCTTGCCGTCCTTCTCTGTGTATTTGTCAAAAGACTTCTCGGCAACAACTTCAGGAGCATCAAATGTATTGTGAGCATGGATCTCATCAGTTACAACGCTGGCACACTCAACAGTATATCTGCCTGATGAGAATACGATCTCAAGATCCCTGGAATCAGTGGCAGACAGGTTTGCAAGTGTTACTGTAACCGATCCGTCTTTTGCCATTGATACTGACTCTGTAACTTCGGGAACAGACTTATCGCCCTCGCCGATCATGCCGCATCCTGTGAGAGCGGAGTCAAGAAGTTCAGAATCCTGATGATGCATAAACTGATGGAAAACATGATAGGTGGGAGTCTTCACCATCTTTTCACCCTCAGTGAGAAGTACCGACTGAAGTACGTTGACCATCTGTGCGATATTGGCCATCTTGACGCGGTCGCAGTGCTTGTTGAAAATGTTGAGCGTAATTGCTGCAACCAGAGCATCACGTACTGTGTTCTGCTGATAGAGGAATCCGGGATTTGTTCCGGGCTCAACATCAAACCAGCAGCCCCACTCATCTACCATCATACCGATCTTCTTTTCTGGATCATACTTGTCCATTATATTGCCATGGCGTGTAACAAGTTCATCCATGTACTGCGCCTTGTGAAGGGTGATATAGTACTCATCTTCGGTAAAGTCTGTGGCGCTTCCCTTGTGCTCCCATGTGCCGGGAATAACATAGTAGTGAAGTGAAAGACCATCCATAAAGCCGTGGAAGCGTGGCTCTGAGTGATCATGGGTTGTCTCAAGCACTTTCTCTGTCCAGGTGTAGTCATCTACATTTGCTCCGCAGCAGATCTTATTAATGGGAGTCTTGGGATCGTAGTTCCTTACATAGGTCTGGAAGCGTCTGTAGAGATCACCGTAATATGTGGGGCGCATGTTGCCGCCGCATCCCCAGTTCTCATTGCCGACACCAAAGTAATCAATCTTCCAGGGAGCTTCGTGACCGTTCTTTTTACGCAGATCTGCCATGGGTGATACTCCGTTAAATGTGATGTATTCTACCCACTCAGACATCTCCTGAACAGTGCCGCTGCCGACATTGCCGTTGACATATGTCTTGCAGCCAAGCTGTCCTGCCAGTTCGAAGAATTCATGTGTTCCAAAGCTGTTGTCCTCAACAACGCCGCCCCAGTGTGTGTTGATCATCTTCTTTCGACTCTCTTTTGGGCCGACGCCGTCCTTCCAGTGGTACTCATCAGCAAAGCATCCGCCCGGCCATCTGAGTACGGGCACCCTGATCTCTTTAAGGGCCTCTACAACATCAGTGCGCATTCCGTTTACATTGGGGATATCAGAATCCTCTCCAACATAGATACCTTCATAGATACATCTTCCGAGATGCTCTGAAAAGTGGCCATAGATCTCAGGGTTGATGTGTCCCTTGACATGCTCATCGTTTATTGTCAGTTTCATTTACTGAGTCCTCCTTAAAATAATTAGTGATTAAAGTTGAAACTTGTTTATACAAATTTTAGTACAAACTAAAATACTTTAGATGTAAGTATAATTATATATATTTATATGGCAATAATCAATTCGTATTTTTTAATAATTTTATCCATTAATTATTGGCAAATTTACCGCACGTGATATTATCTTGCAAACTATAAAATTTATTTTTATTTAAGATAGTTGTTATCGATATAAAATAGTAATATATGAGCTTTTAGAATATAACGAAATTGAGGAGAAAGTCTTTTGTATATACTCTCGGAGGAGATAAAAAAATCATTTGAGAGCCTGAAAGTTCCGCTTATCATTATGGGACCTGCAGAGTCAGGCGGGATGATGGCTACCATCTTATACACTCAATAGGTTATTGGCAGACCATGGAAGATGGTACAGATCTGGCACTGATAATCTACTCTGATGTTCAGAAGCATGAAGACATACTATTGGAAATTTCAGAGCAGGGATTGGCAACGGCTACTGATAAATTCTATGAGCAGCTTGCGAAGATCCGGGAAAACGGCTATAAACTCTGGGTGGACGATTTCGGAAGCGGGAAAAGAGCTGGCGATAGAAAAAGCGGGTCAGAAACGACCTGCTTTTTTTGTGGGTTTAATGATTGTCTGTCAAAAAATGCATACCTCTTATTCTAATTTTGAGAAGAACGAAAAGTACAAAAAGTATAAGATTTTATTAGTCTGACAGATGGCACGCGAATTTTGGATGTTTCGAGTTCGGGTTATTTAAAACTTCGGGATTCGAAGGACAGAAGGGAGAAAGACATGATTTATAAAGACATAGTAAACGGACCGAAGAACGTATCAAGAATAATTGTTGGTTGCATGAGGATGCCTGCGCTGGATGTGGAAGCTGCTGCTGAGATGATAAAGTGCGCTGCTGAGCAGGGAATCAACTTTTTTGACCATGCAACATGCTACGGTGACGGAGAGGCTGAGACCAGATTCGGTGATGCTTTCCCGCTTACAGGCTTGAAGAGAGAGGAGATCTATATCCAGAGCAAGTGCGGACTTCATTTTGACAGAAAAGAATTTGACTGGAGCCGCGACGACATACTGGGGAGTGTAGACGAGAGCCTTTCCAGGTTAAAGACTGACTACCTGGATGTACTTCTTTTGCATCGCCCTGATCTGCTCTTTGATCCGGAAGAAGTAGCGGAGGCTTTTGATAAATTATATACGGAAGGCAAGGTAAGACATTTTGGTGTGAGCAATGTGACACCGGGACAGCTGGAGCTACTGAAGAAATTTGTAAAGCAGCCGCTTGTGTTCAACCAGCTGCAGTTCTCACTTGACCAGACCCAGCTCATAGACGCTGCGCTGTATATGAACAATATGACTACTAATCGCTCGACAGACAGGGATAATGGGATACTTGATTACTGCAGGCTCAACGACATCACCATCCAGGCATGGTCGCCGCTGCAGATCGGCATGTTTAAAGGCTGCTTTGTGGATCATCCCGATTATCCTGAGCTCAATGAGGTGCTTGGAAATATCGGTGAGAAATATGGCGTTTCCAAGACGGCCATTGCCATCGCCTGGATCTTAAGACATCCTGCCGGAATGCAGGCAATAGCAGGAACCATGAAGCCTGAGCATTTAAAAGATATATGCGATGCTTCAAAGGTAGAGCTTACTCATAATGAGTGGTACAAGCTCTATCTGGCATCAGGGAAGTTCCTGCCTTAATGAACCCTAGGGACGGAGTCAAGGGATCATTATCCTTGCAACCTGTTTCTCTGTACTTTGTTAAGGCGATTTACTTCTAATGTTCAAGACAGTTTGGTTGTTAACCGGCATTGAGCGAAAATGTGACTTAGGAAGTGTTTATTGCTCTTGGGAGTCATATTTTTCGCACCTGTACCAACATCAGGAAACGAAAAATATGACTTAACCAGGAGCTTTTTTCTTTTGAAGTCATAAATATAAGGTGATTTTGTCTTGAATTTAGACTTAAATGAACACTAATACTCTTTGTAGTCATATATTGAACTTTTGATAGAGTGTGTAACATCAATATTTATGACTTGGGAAAAGATTTTTTGCCTGATTAGGTCATAAACGCGATAGAATAAGTATACGGACTGGTCAGTCATCACAGATCTGCTAACTACCGATAATCTGAAGACTGCAACAATGAAAACATGAGTAATTCTTTTACGACCGGGGAGCTAAAGACTGCAACAATGAAAACGGGAGTAATTCTTTTACGACCAGGGAGCTATATGAAGAATAAACAGATACCTTTATTGATAGGAGTGCTGCTTATAATGGGAATAATTGGGTGTGGGACAACAAAATACAATCTGGAACTGGACGGAAATGGATTTAAATCGGATAAGACCTCCTATGCTGAGGGAGAAAAAGTTAAGGTCACATATGATATGATCGCAACGGATACGGATTACAATTTCTATGCCGATAGTGACGATGTAAAGCTTGAGCAGGAGTACGACGGCAAGCACGGATATGTCTTCACATTTGTAATGCCTGCCCATGATGTTAAATTGTCTGTGAAATCACGTAACAGTATGGAGATTGATCCAAATGCAAACAAGCCGGCTGATAAAAGGTCTGGTGCCGGATTTTGGGTTTGCCCTGAATGTGGTACAAGCAATGAAGGAAAATACTGTTGTGAATGTGGAATTGAAAAGCCGACTTGGTGAAAAGAGATGAGTTCAGAGTCAATGTGTCTTTTGCGGAGCTTCAGGTGAAAAAGAAACAGTGACAGATCAGGTTGAAATCAGCCGGCAGGGCGTGAAGCTCTGTCGGTATTTTGTTATAATAAACATGACATATAGCTGACATGTTTATATTGTTATCATTGTTTTGAAGAACAGGAAGAGAGCGGGAATGAAGATAGACAGGCTTATCGGGATACTGTCCGTGCTGCTGCAGCAGGAGAAAACTACAGCTCCGGAGCTGGCAGAGCGGTTTGAAGTATCAAAGAGAACCATAAACAGAGATATAGAGGATCTGTGCAGAGCAGGGATTCCCATTCGGACGATGCAGGGAGTTGGCGGCGGGATCAGCATCATGGATGGATATCGGATGGACAGGACTATTCTCACTTCAAAAGACATGCAGATGATCCTAGCGGGACTTCGCAGTCTTGACAGTATCAGTGGCAGCAGGTACTACGGACAGCTCATGGAAAAGATCAGTGCCGGTTCATCTGAGTTTGTGAGTGGCCGGGATTCTATACTGATCGATCTTTCGTCCTGGTATCGGGATACGCTTGCTCCTAAGATAGAAACTATACAAAGCGCCATTGAAAACAGACACATACTGACCTTTAAGTATTTCAGCCAGACCGGAGAGAGCAGTCGCAGGATTGAGCCTTATTATGTGGTATTTAAGTGGTCCAGCTGGTACGTGTGGGGATGGTGCCTTAAAAGAAAGGACTTTCGCCTGTTTAAGCTGAATCGAATGGACAGGGTTGGTGAGTCGTCCACCGAGTTTAAGTGCAGAAGTGTTCCTGCTCCGGATCTTTCAACTGAAAAGGTGTTTCCGGGTGGATTAAAGGTGAAAGCTCTTTTTACAAAAGACGTGAAGTGGCGGCTGGTAGAAGAGTTTGGCCCTGAGTGCTTTACCGAGCAGGAGGATGGAAAGCTGCTGTTTACGGCGGATTACACAGATATGGAGAACCTTGTTACGTGGATTCTGACCTTTGGAGAAAAGGCGAAGCTTCTTGAACCTGAGGAAGCGAAAAAGAGACTGACTGAGATTGTCAGAAATATGAATGATGTTTATAAGGAGGACGAGAAATGAGACTTGATGGATTTGGACTTTTGGTGGAAGATATGGGGAGGATGGTCAGATTTTACAGAGATGTTCTGGGATTTGAGATAAAAGAAGCGGAGGATACTTCCAATGTTTATCTGGTAAAGGATGGAACTCTTTTCCTGCTGTATGGAAGAGGTGATTTTGAGAAGATGACAAATAGGAAGTATGAGTATGTCAAGGGACTTAACGGCCATTCTGAGATTGCGCTTTATGTTGATACCTTTGAGGAGGTTGATGCTGCATTCAAAAAAGCTGTGGAAGGCGGTGCAACTGCGGTGCTTGAACCTGAGCTTGAGCCATGGGGCCAGAGAACATGCTACATCGCAGACCCGGAAGGGAATCTCATTGAAATCGGTTCATGGAACAAACCCTACGAGGAGAAAGATGCAAAATGACACAATGGTGGTCCCTGGGGACGGAGTCATGGGACCATTTTGATTAGTGAGGAAAGAACTATGGCATTTGATTATAAAAAAGAGTTTAAAGAATTTTATATGCCGGCATCAAGACCTGAAATTGTATCTGTACCAAAGATGAATTTTGTTGCTGCGCGTGGAAGTGGCAATCCTAATGAGGAAGACGGTGATTATAAAAGAGCAATTGGCAAGCTTTACGCAATTTCTTTTACCATAAAAATGAGCAAAAAGGGTGACCATCGAATTGAAGGCTACTTCGATTATGTGGTGCCTCCCTTGGAAGGCTTTTGGTGGCAGGAAGGAATTGAAGGCGTGGACTACGCTCATAAGGAGACTTTCAACTGGATTTCGGCGATACGGCTGCCGGATTTTGTGGCAAAAGATGATTTTGACTGGGCAGTTGCAGAGGTGACGGAAAAGAAAAAACAGGATTTTTCAAAGGTGGAGTTTTTGACTTTGGAAGAGGGCCGCTGTGTTCAATGCCTGCATGTTGGGCCGTATGATGATGAGCCTTCGACTGTAGCGATGATGCATGAGTATATGGAGAAACAGGGGTATGTACTGGATATCACAGACAAAAGGCTTCATCACGAGATCTATTTGAGCGATGCCAGGAAGGTAGTCCCTGAGAAACTGAGAACCGTAATCAGGCATCCGATAAAACCTAAGGAGGGTTGAATTCATGGAGTATGTCAGGGTGACAAAAGACAATCTGGAAAATGAGCATATATGTTGCGCAATCTCAAACAATAAAGATGTGCAGGTTTCATCCAAGAAGGCATGGCTTGCTGAGAGGTTTGATGAAGGGCTTGTGTTTCTGAAAAGCGCTGAGCGAGGCAAGTGTTTCATTGAATACATTCCTGCTGAGAATGCCTGGGTTCCCATTGTGGCAGATAATTATATGTATATCGACTGCTTGTGGGTATCAGGGGCATTTAAGGGACATGGATATTCTACCGAGCTGCTTGATGCCTGTATTAAAGAATGCAAGGAAAAGGGAAAATCTGGCCTCTGTATTTTGGCTGCCGCAAAGAAAAAGCCTTTCCTGGCTGATCCGAAGTTCCTTACATACAAGGGATTTACAGTGTGCGACGAAGCAGACAATGGGATACAGTTATGGTACCTTCCATTTGCAGAAGGCAGTGAAGCACCACAGTTCAAACAGTGCGCAAAACACCCGCACGTAGACGAAAAGGGTTATGTTCTTTACTATACAAACCAATGCCCATTCAACGCGAAGTACGTTCCGTTGCTGGAAAAAATCGCCGCTGAGCACAATATCCCATTCAAGGCAATTAAGATAACCAGTAAGGAAGAGGCACAAAATGCACCAACACCTGTAACAACCTACGCATTCTTTTCCGACGGAGAATATGTCACCAATGAGCAGATGAATGATAAGAAGTTTTTGAAGCTGGTGAATGAACCCTAGGGACGGAGTCAAGGGACCATTTTGCTCAGCCGTTTTACTGTTGTTGTAGAAATATCCATTATCCTTGCAACCTGTGTTACAGTTAGTCCTTTGTTCCTAAGTTCACAGACCAGCCTGTTTCTCTGGACTTTGTTGAGGCGATTTACTTCTGATGTTGAAGACAGTTTGGCTGTTGATTTAAAGACTTCCAGAGCTTTTTCGTCGGTAAGAAAGAGTTTTTGCTTTCTGTGATCATCTGCGAAGAGTTCATTATCTGAATGATCAGTTTCCCGGGAGAAGAATCGAAGAAGAGAGTCTCTGTTACCGGCAATCCTGTCTGCAAGATCTGCATCAATCAAAGAATTCTTTTTGCCATAGTAAGCAGCGCAACTACTCCAGCGATATTCTGATGGATAACGACACATGTTGGCTTTGACCGGATTGTAGTGAATGTAAACAATCGCGGCAAGAAAGGCTCGTTCGCTTTCAATTGTCGTACTGTAGAAACGATCCTGGAATAGATGTCCGGTGCGCAAATATTTATTGTTATACCATCGCACAAATCTTGTCCCAAGGCTCTGGAAAAAGACTGAAAGTTTATCAGCAGGGGAATTTAACAATAGGTGGATATGATTATCCATCAAACAATATGCATATACCTTAATGTCATATTTCATTTTGCAATCTGAAAGAATGTAGAGAAACTTTTGATAATCAGAATCTTCTTCGAAGAT
>JAEEGL012428735.1_pt1 | contig 12372 bp, 12 predicted proteins | sample 9134231 | NCBI WGS metagenome assembly JAEEGL01 (sample SAMN16246548, study PRJNA631951) | gut metagenome | biome: gut microbiome; feature: rumen; material: fiber-attached | host: Bos | place: Iran: Karaj | collected 2018-10 | reverse complement strand
GGCTGATGATTAAAGAATGCAACCATTTTGGGGGTAGGAATCTCTCTTAATGGTACTAAATCATACCCTTCAGGAGTCTTACTACAAGAAAAAGAACGCAATCTTCGTCCATATCTCATCGAGAACAACCAACTATTCGTCATCTCTATGAGATGCCACAGCCATCCTAACCTGTCTCTTATGATGTGTGCAATCTTATACAACATATGCGCCATAAACCATATCCAATTAAACACCCTGCCACATTGTGAATCACATCATCTGTCTCACAAAAGCCTTTCTGAAATACCAGTTGCAGCAGTTCTATCGCCACCGACAGGCCACAGCCCGTCAGCAGTGCCCGTTTCCAAGTCATACCCAAGAAACCACATCCTAACAGAAAGCCGACAGGGACGAACAAAATCATATTCAATATATTCTCCCCCACCATCTCCAACAGATAGCCACGCGGTCCGAAGTCCCAGTAGCTGGAGAACGGAATAAGCCGGAAGCCCCTTTCAGCACTGGCAGTTCTGAAGATGACGGTGGCACATAGCATCAACGCCACCCATTCCTCCAACAGCAATACTGAAGCATAACGTCCGCCAGTCTTAAGACCCTTCCAAGCCAACAGAACTAATAGTCCTATGACAAACACCGCCAAAACACCCCAATAGATCGCCATGGGAATGGTAGAGGCAATTGTTGTCGCATAGACTCTGATTTCAATCATGATTCACCCTTTTTAAAATAGCCCATCAAGAAGTCTATGGCCTTATCCTTCACCAACAAGCCTATAAGTCCATAAATCACAAAGTATGACACAAAACACAGGGCAAAGCGGGAATAAAGGTCATCCACCAACGATGACCAAATGACGCACGCAATGACAGGAATCAGGGCATTGAGGGCTACGATATGAATCTGTTTAATCTGCTCCATCAGGGTGATATTCATAAACCGATAAACGAACCAGGAACTGATGAGAACATTTAATATCGAATAAACCAAGATGCCCTGGACCATCACCAACAATCCATATCGGAACGTGACTAACAGCACGATAATGCCCAAAATTTTCTTGATCAGTTCACAGATAAAAAGGATATTCGTCCGACCAATAGCCTTAAACAGGTTAAAATGCAGATTCGACACCACATACGCCAGACTCGAGATACAGAGAATCTGCATCAGCGGTGCCATCTCCAACCATTTCTCGGTGAGCAAAATGCGGATAATATCCTCCGCCTTTACCATCAGGAATACATTGATGGGAATTGCGATAAACGCCGAAGCATGAAGGATACGCAGGGCCGAAATCTTCAACTGAGCCAAATCATCCTGCGCCCTCGACAACAACGGATACAGCGCCCGCATACTCAAATCACTCAGATTATACGACACATAACTCGAATAGTTTTCTGCTCGATTGTATAGACCCAACTGCTGAGGGTTGTATTGCCGACCTATCACCAAGGAATAGAGATTGTTATATACCGCATGCACCAACGCCGTAAACATCATCGGCAGTCCAAACGTGATGAGTTGTCGGAAGGACTCCATAGAGAATCGAAACGCAGGCCACCATCGGGCATAAACATAATAAGCTAAATTCATCAAAGCTGCACCTAATAGGGTCTGTCCGACCAAAGCCCAATAGGCATAGCCATTATAGGCCATCCATACGCCCACGATGCCAGCCATCAATGAAATCGATGTCGATGCCACTGCCAATTCTTTAAACCTTAACTGTCTTTGCAACAGTGACCGGGGCACAATACCCACGGCATTGATCATCAGCACTAATGCCGATACACGCAGAACTTTCCCGAGATTCGGTGTATGATAGAAATCCTCGATCACAGGAGCAGCAAAGAACAACAGGACATATAAGGCGATACTAATGGCAGAAGAAAAGAGAAATGCAGAGTTCGCATCAGCTTTCGTACACTCCTTCTTCTGAATTAGAGCCCCTTCCAAGCCACAGTCAATAAACGCATTTGAAATGGCAAAGAACACACCCTGCATCGCCACCACCCCAAAATCGTAGGGATTCAACAGCCGTGCCAATACGACACCCACGGCAAACTGGATGCCGAACGTTACGAATTGCTGGACTCCGCTCCACAACAGACTCTTATGCGCGTCGCCCTTCATTTTTCAGAAATGAGATAATAGATACTTATACACATAGCGAGGATACAGTTTCTGCCACACTGGCATTTCTCTCTGCTCTGACATCAATTCCACCTTACTCGCAATTCTCCGATTTGGATTCAGGCAGATACCCTCATGTTCCACAAAGGGCTTAACATATTCGCTGACATAACTCCCACGAAACAGCACCCCACCTTCATCATAAGAGAATACAGAATCTCTTACAACATACGATGAGTAAAAACTCTTCCGGCTTCTTTTACTACCAAACATCTCGAACCACCAAGCCGATTCATGTCTCCTCAACAGGCTCTGCAAATAATCACGTCGCCACAGCCCCGCCTGAGTCGTTACCCGATAGGGCGTCTTTGAGCCATATTCTATTAAATCCGAATGATCTTTCGACAACGGATTCTCTACAGACGGTTCCAACTGATGCACCAAACAGATAAAACCAATATTCTGATCCTCCTTCATCATTTGTTCGTATCTTTGAAGACGATTGACATCCACATCAGCCTTCAACCAAAAATCATCCAACATCAGCAACACATATTCCTCACCCACCAGCTCCAGTAAGGCCATCAAGTTCTCTGACCAAGTACTGCCATCCCTCATCCTTAGAGGACATGAGATGTCAAACTCCTCAAAAGAATATTGCTTACTGTCCGTACAGAGATATATGCGATAGTCAAAATCTGGCCAATGGTGCTTTAAAAGCGTAAAGAATGGATCCCATAGATCGCTACACTTATCATAGGATGACAAGACAAACGCTACATTGTTAGGATGACTCATTTTATTTTCCATAACATATAGCGGTCATAAAGAAACTTTAGACATCCTAATGGATAAAACAAAAGCGTGAGTATCGGAATGGGCGACCTTTTCACCATAAACAACTCACCAACATACAATGATATCGAGATATAACATATTACACTACGTATGAGTCCGGGTTTCCTCAACCGAATACGTTGAGCATGATATTCACGATAACTATATGGGTTACTAAAAAGCCAAGCCTTCCAATTCCGAGTCAAGCCGTCATCATGATACTCGCAAATCTGAGAGTAATAGGGATGATATAAGAACAGATACTTTTCATCCATTTCATCATAAATATAACTATCAGGAATAAAGCGCTCCCCTGTATGAACATAATATGGATATTTTTTCAAGATTTCCGTACGGATGAATATCGTAGTTTCACCTTTAGTCGCTGAACAAATCTCACATAACATACCACAATACGACTTCGTCTGTATTTTGTCTGGGCTATGAGGCATCTTCCGCCGTGAGACCCATCCAGCCACCTTATCAATTGTTGTTCCGCCTGGGAAACCATTTTCCACGGTCTTATTCCAGAAAGCCAAACTATCTTCAACCACAGACTCCGATGTCAACTGATCATCCGAATCAATGCATACAAAAAGCTCTGTCTCGGTTAATGAGACCGCCTTATTATAAGCCCTCATCTTACCTCCATTCTCTTGAGAGACATAACGTATGGCCACCTTATCCTCATGCATCCACTGCTCCACCAACTCATGTGTATTATCCGTAGACCCGTCATTCACGATGAGCCACTCAAAATCTTGACACGTCTGCACACAAAGACTTGCATACAACTTCGGTAAGATGTACGCACGGTTAAAGGTTGGAGTAAAGACTGTTAGTCGTTTCATTTCAAATATATGCCACAATTATCTATATCAACCTTTATTCTTTTCGATACAATAAGATATCTTTTGCTATACGTTTCGTAAACTTCCCAGCTCCTATCTCACTCAAATGAGACTGATCTATGAAATCGTCATCAACAAATCTGTTGTCACACCGATAATCATGATATTCTATTGAATAATCACGCTGTAATCTCATCAGGATAGAGTCTGTCTTTGCTAACTGCTTTTTGCTAAGATATCTGTTGTAAACTATCGGGTGCGGAGGAGCTACTAACACAAGCCGTATTCCATGATTTCTACAATATGAAGCCATCTCGCAGACATAATTATAATTACATTCCGTCCACTTCCATGATTTAGCAGTCTGCTTATGCACCAATAATTTAGTCACATAATCCTTATTCCATAACTGATAGTCTTTTCCCGACAACAGTCTACGCGCCCACCCATTCTTACAGCAGCCGATACCCTCACCTTTCATGAATTGATTAATCTTTATCTTCAATGGTAGATAATACAACATTTCCAAATCAGGGAGAGTATTTGGGTAATCCATGTATATTGTATAATAGACCTTACGAATCTGCTCCATGTCACTAAAAAAGAAAGTGAAATAGGAAATCGGTAGTATTACAACTTTTAACTTCTTGTATCTGTCCGCCCACTTGAAAAACAAGAAATGATCATACTTCAACGTTTGACTTTGGTTTGCCAAATTAAAGGAGCATCCATCTAAGTATTCTGGATTAATGCCATCCAAAGCGTGCGAACTGCCAAAAACCAATGTCTCCACCTCCTCGGCATGTTGTTCCATCCAGTCGTTCTTATATTTGTACTCATTCGGAATAAGTCTTACAGCAAATTCCATTCCCCCAATAAGGACAAAAATAGGGAGAACAAAAAAAACTATAGCCAAATAAAAACGCTTCATTCTGTTAGAACTGGAAATAGATGAATTGCTGGGAAGAGCTATAGGCCACCCACATCAGTGCGATGAGGAAATAATAGGTCGCAAAGCGGACAGCACGATAGCGGAACAAACGGATATTAGGGAACTGGAGAGCATGCTCCTTGCTACGCTGAATCCACTCCACCACCAACATGAAGGCTATATATATGAAAACATCTGCCCGAAGTCCAGAACCATAGAGATTCAGGAAACCTGTCGAGGAGAAGAGTTTGTTCACAATGTCTGCCAACTGCGTCACAGTCTCTGCCCGGAAGATGATCCAGCCAATGAGCACAAGTACAAATGTGAAAACCATCTGTACGACTTCCTTCAAAGTGGGCAGCCATCGGCCATCAGCAACAATATCCTTGTATTTCGTCTGATGTCCTATCAACAACAAAAGTGAAAGGAGTATGCCATGATAGAGCCCCCATAGTACGAAGGTCCAGTCAGCGCCATGCCACAAACCACTGAGTAGAAAAACGATAAGGATATTCCGAATCGTCATCCACCGTCCTCCATGACTACCACCTAAGGGGATATAGACATAATCGCGGAACCATGTCATCAGTGAGATATGCCAGCGCCGCCAAAATTCTTGGATATTACGGCTGAAATAAGGTACATTGAAATTACGACGCAAACGGATACCAAACAATCTAGCACATCCTATGGCAATATCACTGTAACCCGAGAAATCACAATAAATCTGGAAAGTAAACAGGAAAGCAGCAATCCATAGTGCAAGTCCTGACTGATCAGGATAACTCTCCCAGATCATATTGACAGCCACAGCACAATTATCAGCCACCACTAATTTCTTGAAAAACCCCCATAACATCTGCCGCAGGCCATCCACGGCCTGGGCGTAATCGAACTCCCGACGGTTCTGAAACTGTGGCAACAAGTTTGTGGCCCGTTCAATAGGGCCAGCCACTAACTGCGGGAAAAAGCTGATATAGGCAAAGAAGGCTGCTACATCACGAGTAGCAGGTAATTGCCTGTGATAGACATCGATGGTATAACTTAGGGCCTGAAAGGTATAGAAACTGATGCCTACAGGCAGGATGACTTTCAATGTTGGCGCATCAAGCGTCACCCCTACCCCAGCAAACAGTGTCTGCAGACTGTCTGCAAAAAAATTGAAGTACTTGAATACTCCAAGCACCAACAGGTTCACCACGATGTTCAGTCCTGTCCACCACTTGGCACGTCTCAAGTTATTCTGTCTGAAGCAACCCTCAATAAGCAGCCCACTGCCATAGCTGCACAGACTGGTAAAGACGATCAGCAGCAGGAACCGCCAGTCCCACCAGCCATAGAACACATAGCTGGCAGCCACGACAAACAAGTTCTGCCATCGCAAGCTACGTCGGAACACGTGCCAATACAGCACGAAAACAATCGACAGAAAAAACAGAAAATCAAATGAATTAAACAACATAATGACAATTGAAATCTAACCTAAGATTTCATCATAGAAGTCGTACAGACACTGCCGAACGTAGGATTGCTCATAGCGGGAGGCAATGAGTTGACGAGCATTGGCAGCCATACGCTCTCTGGCTGTCTTATCTCGCATCATATCAAGCATGGCCTGAAATAATGCGTCGGCATCCCGGGGAGGAATAATTACACCATTTCTGCGTGGAATGATAATCTCGCGTGAACCATTAATATCCGTCACAATTGAAGGCAGTCCCATAGCACCCGCTTCAAGGACCGTATTCGGGAATCCCTCTCGATAGCTCGGGAACACAAAACAATCCGCCGCAGCATAGTAAGCCAACAGTTCATCCCCCATTTTCGGTCCGACACACTCAATATTCGGATTTTTTTTTACAATCTCCCTTGACTTTTCTGATATCGGGTCCAATGAATCTTCGTAAGGCCCCACCAATACCAATCTCGCTTCTGTCAGTCCCGACAGTTTATCAAACGCCGCACACAATTCATCGATTCCTTTGTCCCGAACTATCCTCCCCACAAACAAAAACGTGAATTTGGGGGATTTATTCATCATCGCTTTAAGACGACCTTTGTCATCCGCAGACAAGCTATTAACTCTTAACTCCAAACTCTCAACTGAATATTTATTCATATCCACGCCACGCACATTCCCGTATCCTAACACCTTCAAAGGCTTTTTGGTGATACCATTCTTCAAGAGGTCATTCTTCACCCCTTCCCCTTCTGGAATGATATGCGTAGCACAGGCACATGTCAACCTATCCGTAGCCATGAGTATCTTTCGTTTCAGTCCTGTTGATGTTGGCCACACTAACCCTGTGAAAGTATGCACACGCACGGGCACCCTTGTCAGCCACGCCGCTATCATACATAGTAGTCCCGCCTTGGGTGTCATCGAGTGAACCATGGTAGGTTGCTCACGGTGAAGCACCTTAATCATCTTTACCAAAGCCTTCAGGTCTTTGCTTAGTGATATATGCCTCTCCATGGGCACGGCTATAGTCCTGACACCTTCTCGTTCAGCTACTGTGGAAAGATCCTCTCCAGGCGAAGACAATGCCACCACTTCATACTTCTCCGACAGCTCCCTCAACATCCCATTACAAAAAGTTTTGAGTGACATCGGCACTGTCGTTGCCCGAATTATCTTTGGTTTATCTCCGTTCATCATAATAAAGACTCATAAACCTGGTTATAGGCATCTACCATTTTCGAAATATCAAACTCTTTGGCACGCTCGTAGCATTTGTCTGCAACCTGCTTGTAATAAGTTGAATCATCATGCAAACGTTTAATAATGTCCGCCAGAGCTTTAGCATCTTCATGAGGGAACAAGATACCATAACCATTTGTCACCTCACGCAAACCATTAACATCACTGGCGATAAATGGCTTTCCTGCCGCCATTCCCTCGATATTAGAGAGTGAAAGCCCCTCCCAATGAGAAGACATGATTACCACATCGGCCGTTTTTAGGATATGAGGGACATCACTTCTCAGCCCTAATAGTTTCACTTGATCCTCTAATTCCTCTTCTTTTATCAAGTTCTCTAATTCAGGTCTTCTAACGCCATCACCGACAAGCCATAGCTCATATTGGTCTTTGGGCAATAGCGCCATTGCTCTGATTATCGTATCCTGGTCCTTCGCCTCTCTGAAGCCAGCAACCATAACAGCAACGAACCGATTAGACTTCAATTCTGAGAGAGGCTCAGCATAATGAATCGAATCAACATCTACTCCATTATTAATAGTACAAATAGATGCTTCTAGACCTTTACCCAAGTAACTTTCAAGCGATAGTTCTGCTATTTCTGAGATACAGATGGTCTTATGATAGCGATTATACATCCACTTGTCTAACAAACGTAATAGACCTCCCTTTTCCCTCTTTCTGTTATTCGTACTATGCTCTGTTGTAACGAGTTTCTTTCCACAGAACAGATTGGCAATGGCAACAAATAACTGAGGAGATGAATTGTGCGTATGCACGATGTCATAATACCGCATAATGCGCCACAGCTTCACAATGTACAAAGGATTGTAATACGAACCTCCTAATTGATATATCTTACATTCCGGACATTCCTTCTCCAGTCTATCCATCAGTGGAGTTCTCATGGCGTTGAACACCACCACACCCACCTCATGACCTAAAGCCCGAAAACGAGGCATCAGATTGACCACCAACGTCTCTGCTCCTCCAGTCTGTAATGATGTGATTACATGTAATATTTTCATTTTTTCTTGTTTCTATACAGTATAAACCATATATTTCTCTGTTGGTGAACTCTCACGAGAGATAATTTTCCCAGGATTACCAATAACAATACTATTGTCTGGCACATCAAAATTAACGAATGCGCCCGGGGCTATCATTACATTATTTCCTATATTAACGCCACCAATCACTATTGCATTGCGTCCCATATAAACATTGTCTCCTATCGTGGGTACTCCTTGTTTCTTTCCCTGAGCATTTCCGATTAATGTTCCTGCTGCTATACTGAAATTGCGTCCTATTACAGCTCCAGGGTTAATAATTATTGCCCCATAATGGCCAATATAAAGACCCTCGCCTATTCTTGTATTAGGAGGTATCTGAATATGGGTAATATAAGAAGTGATTTTCAAAAGCACACGAAAAAAGCCCCCCCCCAATCCTGATTGACTTTTTCTAAATAAGTATGTATAGGTAAAACCCGGGACAAAGAAAATATACTTCAATTTTACGAGCAACTTTTCGCTCTTCTCTCCCTCGTACCGATAGAGGTCTTTTTGCCATGTTTTCATGTCCATCGTTATTTGTTAGCCTTATAACTTATATAAATATTATAGACAATGCCCAATGGGATAGATAACACCACCAGCACTTTATTATTGCTGTTCTTCAGCCAAGAAGCATCGCGACTGAAAATACATGCAGAAACATAATGAGCACAAAGAGTGATCTTTCTGGAAAAACTAAGTCCTTTAGTCATACTCAGTTCCATTAATCTATAACGAGCATAACTCTTGGGCGAACGCTTGTATTGCTTGAATATAGCTTGTGACATCGAATCTGCTCCAATCTGATATTCAACCCAGCAAAAATTCTTATTTACTATCCACATTGGATATTTGTCAAACAACTGCATCTGCATATAATGTGGATTATAGTCTCGTTCTCCCTTGAAGCCTATCTGAGGGCAATATTTCTTTATCAATTCTGTGCGAAAGACGTACTTTGAGTCGCCATTATGGTTCAGATCGGAGATCCATGCAGATTGACCATCAACAGGGAAAAAACCGCCAATAGGTTGTTGGTCTACTACATTATAATCAAGACCAGCGATACCACCAATATTCGAACGTTGTTCTTCAGATAGGTCATTCCACACTTTCTTGATATTCTCCACCAAATCATCTGGAGCATAATCATCGGAATCTATACAGACGCATAACTCTGTCTTGATTGTCTGAAAAGCCACATTATACCCAGTATAAAGCCCTCCATTGGGTTTATAAATATACTCTATCCGCATTCCATCAGCATCTATGATGAAATGGCTATATTTATCACGAAGACAAAAAGTATCCTCTGCATCTTCTGCTTTATATTGATTGCAATCAGAACTATCACAGAATAATCTACCCATCCAATCAAACCGCTCGTCCTTAAACTTTACATTATCAGATAAAGACATTAGCCATTGACGAGTGTTGTCCGATGACCCATCATCGATAATCAGCCATTCAAAGTCCTTACATGTCTGCTGGCAAAGACTTTCATAGGTACGTCCAATTGTATGAACCCGATTATAGGCGGGTGTAAAAACTGTTAATAATGGTTTCACCTTATTCCTTTTTGTACTTACAGAAATGTCATTTACCCAACAACCACAGAATGGTAGTAAAGCCAAAATGTCCTAATAAAATCCACGCTGTCTTCTGACTATGATTCTTTTTAAACACTGGTAGATTTAACAAGGGGTAGGCTAGTACTATGGGATAGATAAACCACGATAAATAAGCAATACGATTAGAAAACATTCCACGAATAGCTAAAACCCAGAACGAATTGGCATACATATAGGTTCCCAGGAGCAATAAGTATGTCTTATCGTATAACTTACGTTTGAATATAGTATATGCAGCCAAGATAATTGGCATAGAACTGTAGAGCAAGAAGTCCCAGCGGAAACGGTGTTCCAATATTTGACCATCAGCATCATCAGCCTGAAGATTATCTGCCATTCGTTCATCATAGCTCATGGCTGACAAAATTGCATCAATCTGACTTCCGACAGCTAAACTGACACCTATGGCTCCCAGCCATGCAATGAACATATACTTAGGACTACGCACAAAATAAGTGAAAAACAAGGCAACTGCTGGCAGTGCTGCTGATTTATGGAATCCGGTGGCTATAAAACACAAAATAGCAGCCAACACTATCTTCCTTTGAATCAATGCAGCCACCGCTAAAATAACAATACTACAGGCAATACCATTACGCACACCATTTACAGCAAAAGTATAGAATTCAAAAGCACCAATAGAGAATAGCATCAACAATGCGCCATGCTTTACATCAATCTGTTTACAGCCCTTATACATAGGGATGATATAGCAGCACATCATCAGCATAAACCACAGATGCACATCCATGATTTCCGCACAAAACTTTTCGATTGTATAAAAGAGCCAATCTGAGTCAATATCTTCCCCACCCTGCATATTGAACACCCCAAAACTCTGTAAAAGCCGATATTCATTAGCATAATTTACTGTATCTCCGAAATAAAAACATACAGGACGAAGTCCAAAAAATACCACAAAAAATGCTGAAAACATCATTAACGGCCAATAATCATATTGACTTGTAATCACAGCATACCCAGAGTATTTCTTTATCGTGTTGTATTGTTTGAAAGTTATCAACAATACGATAAACCAATAAACAAAATAATAATATTCAGCTAAAGGTCTCAGGAATTCCATTATTCAAGAATAATTATGATTTAAACCTATGAATTCTATACCTTATTTGAAAAAGGTATTCGAATTATGTCAGAATTACCTTTCGAAATCAAATGACGAAAACTATAATAAAACCTTGCAAAAGGTTTAGGCATCAAAGTTTTCAGAATTTGTTTGGCACCTTTTTCCTTTTTAAGCCAACTACCCACATAGTTGTGAGAGCTATAGCTGCTATTTGTACATACAATTCCCAAATAATCGCGAGAATTGAAATAGTCCCAAGGAAATATGTTGATTATGCCAGTAGAATAATCATCTCTTTTCAATGGCATTACTACTCTTCGAAATTTATAATGTGACGTTAGTCTATCATGAAATACCACAGGCAGGCCACGCATATTATAGCTACCATCGGTATTGATAAACTCCAGGCCCTCATAACGATCTAATACGCGCTTAACCCATTCTTGATGGGGTTCTGCACCTATGATAGCCGGTTCGAAACAGTTTACATAATCTTCTCCAATAAAGTATGGCAGATTGAGTAAATTATCAAAACTTTTATAGACTATAACATCAGAATCCATATAGATACCGCCATAATTATACAGCGCATACAAACGGATATAGTCGGCGGCAAACGCATATTTCTTTGTTTCATACGCCTGCTTACACCACACAACAGAATCAAGGTCGAAATGTTTCTCAACTATATTCAGCCCGAGACAATCCGTAGGTTTCTTGCCCCATAGCCATACTTCATAGTCTTTGAGGTGTTGTTTCCATGATTCAAGGCAAATAGCAATGTCTTGAGGAAACGCATCACCAGAAAGCCAACATAAATGAATAATTTTGGGTATCATGATTTTCGACTTCGTTTATATAATCTTATAAAGTTTTTCTATTTCCTTTTCATTACCATAGTCGTGCGTCTGCAGGTTTTCTACAATACGCCGCTGTAATTCCTTGTCAAGGATAAAATCAGCTATACTCTTTGCACAAACTTCATTGTCTAACGGCACGATAACACCGTCCACATCGTTCTGAATCTGGCTCTTGGCCGTAGGATAGTCCGTCACGACAACAGGCTTGCAGAGCATCTGAGCCTCGCGTACCGTCACAGACTTACCCTCATAGCGAGAAGGTTGAGCGTAGATGTCACACGCC
>JAEEGL011842824.1_pt1 | contig 12372 bp, 5 predicted proteins | sample 9134231 | NCBI WGS metagenome assembly JAEEGL01 (sample SAMN16246548, study PRJNA631951) | gut metagenome | biome: gut microbiome; feature: rumen; material: fiber-attached | host: Bos | place: Iran: Karaj | collected 2018-10 | reverse complement strand
TCGTCCACCTGCCCGTTGCAGTCATTGTCTTTGTCGTCGCAGATTTCCCGGGGATCTTCGCTCGGCGTGCAGGGATATTCGCAGCCGTTTGTGGCGCTGTGATCCAAATCCACATATCCCGTGAGGCAGCTTTCGATCTGGCAGGTGCCGCTTGCGCATTTGCTTTCGGCGATCTGCAGGCTGGAATCGGGGTTGCATTTGTGGTTGCAGAGACCGCAGTGGTTGACATCCGTCTGGCGATCGAAGCTTTCGTCCACCTGGCCATCGCAGTTGTTGTCGATGCCGTCGCAGCTGAGCTCCTCGCCCGCCTGATAGGCGCTGCTCAAATATTGGCAAACCCAGTCGCCCTCGGTGCAAACCACGAGGGATCCGGCCGCGCAGACGCCGGCGGTCAGGCATTCGAGCTCGGGCACTTCGAGATCGTCGGCCTCGTCGATCTCTCCGTCGCAGTCGTTGTCTTCGCCGTCGCAGAGCGTTTCGGTCTTTTCGTAGAGAGGGCTTCTGTAATTGCAGCCCCAGGCGCCATCGATGCAGGCGATCGTCGCGCCTTTTGCGCAGACGCCTTCGTGTTTGCAGTCCAAATCAGTGGGGGGATTGAGAGCGGTCTCATCGGTCTGGCCGTTGCAATCGTTATCGAGGCCGTCGCAGATTTCTTTCGCGCCGGGGTGAACCGAGGCGTTCTGATCGTCGCAGTCTGCGCCCAGGCAGTCTTCGCCTTCGCCGTAGCCATCTTCGTCTTCATCGATGCAGGCTTTGCAGTAACCGATGGCCGGCAGGCATTGCCAGATCACCTCTTCCTCGTCGGTGATGTCCTCTGAGTTGATGGGCGTGCGGGTGGCCTTCTCGAAGGCGGTGCATTGGTAATTTTCGGGGCAGCTGTCCAGGCCGCTGTCCAAGTCGGCGATGCAGGCTTTGGCGCAGTAGCTGTGGTGGCCGATGGTGAGGCAGAGATCTTCCTGATCATCGCATTCCGTATCCAGCTGGCAGGGTTTGCAGAGATCGGTTTTTTCGTGGGTGCAGATGAAGGTGCGGTCGCTGCCCGTGTTGGTGATGGCGCTGCAGTCGAACCCTTCGCCACAATCGCTGCCGTAACCGCAGAGTTTGGAGCAGATATGCCCTTCGGGGCCTTCGATGCAGTAGCCGGACTTGCAATCTGAGGGTTGCTTGCAGGGCGCTTTAAACTCGCCCAATGGAAGAGACATGTCGGCGTCTTCTTCGGCGTCCCGTTCGACTTCGGTATCGCGCTTGGTGTAAGGCGAGGCATCCAGATACAGGGTAGAGGCATCGTCGCTTTCGGCCGGGTCTTCGTCCGCGCAGGAGAGCAGGCTCAAAGCAGCGCAGCTGAGAGACAAAATCGTGAGAGCGTTGCGCATTGCGATCCTTTAAGCAGCCTGATGGCCGCAGTTTTTGAAATGAAGGGAGTATAACGAAAACGGAGTTTTTTGAAACTTGCAAAATACCGCTCTGAGAGGCTGCCCGCCGGAGCCCAACCCGCGCCTTTGGCCTCTCAAAAAAACCTTCAAACGACGCATGTTGCTAAAAATTCACGTTGCAGAATGCAAAAAGCGATTGAACCGTTAAGGTTCAACTTTTAAAGACACCGCATCGCCGCTTTTCCCGCCCATGATGCCCTCAGATCGCTTCAAACCGGAGGCCAAAACGCGCTTTTTGAAAGGGAAGCGCAACCGCTTTCAGACAAGCCCCTGCAAATCCCGCTTCATCTCATTCCGATTTCAGCGCATTCCGAGCAAAATGCACATCACGGTTTTCAAAGCGTGCGTATGAAAAAGGCTCACGCCCGATCGGCAGAGCAAGAAGAACTGCAGCTTTCAGAAAGAAACTGGTTCCGCAATCCAATGATGGGCGCGCAGGCTTCGATCGCGTCTACTTTTCAGTTTGCTGAAGGCATGCGGTTTAAGTTTCCCCGTAAGAAATTGATCGCTGCAGTGCATCTTTTTGAATCTTTCTGAAAAAGAATGATCGTCGCAGTCTATCTTTCAGGCTTTTATCGCTGGAAAATGAGCGTCGCTTGCGTGCGGTGAAAGCATGTCTTTCAGAAAATAGTGATCGCGCAGCTGCAGGAGTAGTTCGCTTACTCACAAGAGGCGATCGCACAGCTTCGGTGATCAATTTCTCTGAAAAGATTGGCCGTCGCTTCTGATCGATGCGCTGTTTCTCTGATCGCATTCGCGCACTCATGCATGCGATCCCGTTTTCATCGCTGAAGCTTCGCGAAGTTTTCCTGAGAGCGCAAAAGCCCCTGAACGCGATTTTGAAACGCATGCGATCGCGCAAAGCGCGACGGGCAATGTTTGAGAAGGGAATGCGGGATGCGGGGGATTACTTGGAGGCGACGGCGATGATGATGCCGACGATCGCGATGACGGCGACGGCGATTCCGATGATGAGGCCGGTCTTGCCCGATTTCTTTTCGGGGACGGCTTTCTGCTTCACCTTTACGGGGACTTCTGCCTTTACGGGCTCTTCGACTTTTTCGGGCGCCTTGGGCTTTTCTTCAGCGGGCTTCTTTTCGGCTTCAGCCTTCGCCCTTGCTTCCTCAGCCTTGCGCTTCTCTTCGGCCTCGGCGGCGGCCTTTTCTTCTGCGGCTTTGCGCTCCGCTTCCATCTCGGCCAAATGCGCTTCCTCGGCGGCTTTGCGTTCGGCCTCTTCTTTGGCCAGGCGCTCGGCTTCTTCTTTGGCTTTGCGTTCGGCCTCGGCCTTTTCTTCTGCGGCTTTGCGCTCTTCCTCTGCGCGTTTGGCCTCTTCTGCGGCGCGCTTTTCGAACTCTTCTTTGGCTTTGACGATCGCGTCGCGGTAGAGAGGGAGCCCCCGCCCTGTGATGCTGTCTTCGCCGTCGTCAAATTCCGCAATGTTGACCGCAGGCTGGCTCAATCCTGTGGTTAAGGGAGAAACGACGCCTTTGACGGCCGGCAAACCCGCCAATAAATCTCGGTCGGTGTTCAATTCTGCGCCGCAGGAATCGCAGCGTGTGGCGCCTTCCGGTGTTTCCTGACCGCAAGCCGTGCATTTGGGCATCTCGCCAAACTCCTTTCGCAATCGCAATACAAGTCCGTGGTTGCGCGTTTTTGCGCTTTCAATGCGGTCAGTTTCGCCGTTTCTTCATCAAGTCTCAAGAGAGCAGGCCAAAAAAAATCATATGCCTCGGAATCGTTCCATTCCGGGCGGTTCAGGACTATCCTGCGCCGTTTTTGGAACCGGGGCCTTTCATGCAAAAAGGCGAGATACTTGCAACAAAAGTGAATCGAGGGCTCGTTTGGAAGCCTGCAATCCTTGTTTTTAAGGATTCACTCCTCGCGTCTGCATCATTGGGAACCTCTTTTTGCATCAAGCCGTCATGCCTCAGGCATCTTTCGAGCAATCCTTCGCAGAAGCAGATCATGCCTCGCGTAAAACCGATGCTGCCGCAGCTGCAAAGCGATCCTGCGGTCAGAAAAACGCGATCATCCTCAAGAGAGGATCGCACCGATGCCCGGAGGTTCCAGAGGAACCCGTTTCCACAAAACGATGCTGCTTCCTGCAGGTTTGCATCTTTCTCCCGAAGCTTTGCGTCAAGTTTGATGCACAATGCAAACATTGTGGGCGCATCTTCGATCCGTACGTTCGCCATCCGGCGGGCTTCTTTTTGCTTTAAAGGCATCGCCCTTTTAACATCACTTCATTTTCATGGAGCCTAGAGCCATCATGACCCTTAAGATTCAGGACACCGAGAGCGGTGAAAAGCGTGTATTCGAACCATTGGTCCCCGGTAAGGTGGGGATGTATGTCTGCGGGGTGACGCCATATGATCGTTGCCATCTGGGACATGCGCGTTGCTATGTGGTCTACGATCTGGTCTACCGCTACCTCAAGTACATCGGTTACGACGTAACCTACGTTCGCAATTTCACAGATGTGGATGATAAGCTGATCGCGAGGGGAGCGGAGCGCGGGATGACCCCAATGGAGCTCGCGCAGGAGAACATCGACTATTTTTATAGAGACATGGATGCTTTAAACATCCTGCGTCCTACGGTGGAGCCGAGGGTGAGCACCTCGATCCCCCAAATCATCGCCCTCGTGCAGCGATTGGTGGATCGCGGGATAGCATACCCTGTAGACGGCGACGTGTATTATTCGATCGAGAAGTTCCCTCAATATGGCAAGCTGTCTAAACGCAGTCAGGACGAGATGATGGCCGGGGCATCGGGGCGCGTCGATGAGAACCAGAAGAAGCGTCATCCCATGGATTTCGCGGTCTGGAAGGCATCGAAGCCGGGAGAACCCCACTGGACCTCACCCTGGGGAGAAGGTCGTCCCGGATGGCATATCGAATGTTCGGCCATGAGCATGTCGATATTGGGCGAGACCTTCGACATTCACGGCGGCGGGCGTGATTTGGTCTTCCCGCATCATGAGAATGAAATCGCGCAGTCCGAGGGAGCAACCGGCAAGCAATATGTCCGGTATTTCATGCATAATGGCTTCGTCAACATCGACAAGCAGAAGATGTCGAAGTCCCTCGGTAACTTCTTCTCCGTCGAAGAAATCCTCGACCGCTACGAGCCTCTGGTTCTGCGCTGGTTCATGATGTCGTCCACCCATTACAAGAACCCGATCAACTTCAGCACGGCATCGTTAAATGAAGCGGCCGCAAAGGTGGCGTATTTTTACGAGACCTTAAAGAAGGCGCAGGCATTGATCGATGAATCTTCCGAGACCGTTGCAGGGCCTCTGCCCGAGCAGGCGTTCATCGACGGATTTGAAGGCAAATTTACCGAGGCGATGGACGATGACTTCAACGTGGTCCGTGCCATCGAGCCGCTGTTTGAAGCCTTTAAGATCCTGAATGAATGCGCGGCTGCCAAGAAGAAGAAGCGGGCAATGGCGCGCATGGTCGCGATCGAGGTGCTCGGTAAGATCAAAAAACTGGACGACGTCTACGGGATGTTCGGCGAGAACCCTGCCGAATACCTGGCGAGGCATCGCGAAAAAGCGGCGAAGAGGGCCGGGGTCTCCCTCGACTGGATCCAGCAGAAGATCGACGAACGTCTCGCTGCACGCGACGACAAGAACTGGGCAAAGGCCGATGAGATTCGCGATGAGCTCCTGGCTAAAGGCGTCGTATTGATGGACAGCCCGAGCGGGACCGACTGGGCCGTCAACGACGTGGTGAACGAGGAAGCGAAGGAGGCGTGATCGCCCATGGAGCATTTCGAGCTCATCTCCGAAATGCAGCCCTGCGGCGATCAACCCAAAGCGATCGATACATTGGTTCAAGGCGTCGGGAGGGGTCAGAAGCATCAGGTCCTTCTCGGCGTCACCGGATCGGGTAAAACCTTTACAGTCGCCAATGTGATCGCGAGGACCAACAAGCCCACCCTGGTCCTCGCCCACAACAAGACCCTCGCCGCTCAGCTGCATTCCGAATTAAAAGAACTCTTCCCCCATAATGCCGTTCACTATTTCGTCAGCTACTACGACTATTATCAGCCTGAAGCTTACGTGCCCTCCACAGATACCTTCATCGAGAAAGATGCCCGCATCAACGATGAAATCGATCGTATGCGGCATTCGGCCACAAGGAGTCTTCTGGAGCGACGCGATGTGATCATCGTAGCATCGGTTTCATGCATTTACGGCATCGGATCGGTCGAGTCCTATCAGGAGCAGACCATCAGCTTAAAACCGGGCATGATCCTCGATAGAGACGATTTACTCGAGCGCTTGGTCGATATCCAGTTTGAGCGCAATGACTACGATTTTCACAGAGGAACCTTTCGTGTCCGGGGCGACATCGTAGAGATCTTTCCGCCCGATCAGGATACCTTTGCCATTCGAGTGGAATTTTTCGGCGATGAGATCGAATCGATCTTTGAGGTCGATCCGCTCAGGGGGATCAAACGATCGAGTCTGCCTCAGATGACGATCTATCCGGCCTCGCACTATGTGGTGGAGCAGGCCCAGCTCAAACGGGCCATCTCGTCGATACGAGAGGAACTGCGCGAGCGGTTGATCGAATTGGAGTCGGAGGGCAAGCTGCTCGAGCGCGAGCGATTAGAGCAACGTACCTCGTTCGATCTGGAACAGTTGGAGCAGTTTGGTCGCTGCAATGGCATCGAGCATTACAGTCGTCATCTGACAGGGAGGGCAACGGGGGAGCCACCCCCTTGTTTGCTCGATTATTTTCCTTCCGATTGGCTGCTGATCGTGGATGAAAGCCACGTCACGCTCCCTCAGGTCGGGGGGATGTATAAAGGCGATCGTTCCCGCAAGATGAACCTAGTGGAGTACGGCTTCCGTCTGCCCAGTGCTCTCGATAATCGCCCTCTTACCTTCGAGGAGTTTGAATCGAGGGTGAATCAGGCCATTTATATCTCCGCAACACCCGCCCAATATGAGCTCGACAAGGCGATGGGGGTGATCGTGGAGCAGATCATCCGTCCCACGGGTCTATTGGATCCTCTCTGCGAGGTGAGGCCCGCATCGACGCAGGTAGACGATCTTTTGGGCGAGATCAAAGAGACCGTAGCCAGAGGGCTTCGGGTTTTGGTCACCACATTAACCAAGAGGATGGCCGAAGATTTTACGGATTATCTGGGCGAGATTGGGGTCAACGCGCGCTATCTTCACGCGGATATCGACACATTGGAGCGAACCTCGATCCTCCGCGATCTGAGGCTCGGCGAGTTCGATGTGCTGGTCGGCATCAATCTTTTGCGTGAAGGTCTCGACTTGCCCGAGGTGGGCCTCGTCGCCATTCTCGATGCCGACAAGGAAGGATTCCTTCGCAATCAGACGTCGCTCATTCAGACCATCGGCCGCGCTGCCCGCAACGCCGAAGGCCGTGTGCTCCTATACGCCGACAACATCACGAAATCGATCGAGGGCGCCCTAAAGGAGACGAACCGCAGACGCGAACTACAGGCCGCCTACAACGAAGCGCACCACATCGTACCCCGGACCGTCAAAAAGAAAATCTTCGATCTTACGGAAGACATCGAAGCTTCGGGGATGGATGAGGCGACCTTTAAGCCGGGCAAAAAAGGGGGGAACGCCAAAAAAGGATCCTCTTCTGCCCGCACGGCTTCCAAACGCGCTTCAAAGACCGAGGCCTCGTTCTCAAAGGGCGAAGCGATCACCCTCGAACAGCTTCAGCAAAAAGCCGACGCCTTGCGCCGTTTGATGAAGGAGCAGGCCAAAGCCCTCCAGTTCGAAGAAGCCGCCCTCACGCGCGATGCTTTAAAGAAAGTCGAGCTCTTGATCCTTTCCTGGTCATAAGAGTATTTAAGCCGTCCCCTCCTTTGATCCCTTTCACCTCAAAAAGGAACCCATCATGCCTTTCGATCCTTCCACTGATCTCGAAAAGATCCCCACCGAGCCCGGCGTCTACATCATGAAGGGGGAGGGCGATAAAATCATTTATGTGGGCAAGGCGCTGCATTTAAGAAACCGGCTTCGGCAATATTTTGGCGCCTCATCCGACAATCGGTATTTTGTGCCGTTCCTGGGGCAATATTTAAAGGATCTGGAAGTCGTCATCACAGCCAACGAAAAAGAAGCGCTGATATTGGAAAACGAGCTGATCAAGAAGCATCAGCCCCCGTTCAATGTCATGTTGAAGGACGACAAAAACTTCCTTCATCTGCGCATCGACGAGGCTTCCTTATGGCCGAGGATCGAAGTGGTCCGCAAACCCAAAAAGGATGGGGCGCGGTATTTTGGGCCTTATCACGTGGCATCCCATGTTCGGGAGACGCTGAAAACCGTTGAACGCGCCTTTCAGATCCGAAGCTGCGACGATCAGACTTTAAAGAACCGCTCGCGCCCCTGCCTTCAATATCAGATTAAAAGATGTTTGGGCCCCTGCTGCCTGCCCGTAGACGCAAGGGAATATGCGGAGCATGTGCGGGAGACGATCCTCTTTTTGCAGGGCAAATATCAGGAGCTCTTAAAGCAGTTGCAGATCGAGATGGAGGAGGCCGCAGAGGAACTCCAGTTTGAGAGGGCAGCAACGCTCCGCGACCGCATGATCGCGATCAAAAATGTGATGGAGCCTCAGACGCTCATCCAGTTTAACGCGATCGATCGCGATGTGCTCGGTCTCTACAGATTAGAGGATCGCATCCAGATCACCCTGGTCGAAATCCGCAAGGGCCGCACCGAAGGCATCCGCCATTATGCCTACAAGGACGCGGTAGCCCCCGATGAAGAGCTCTTAAGCAGCTTTTTAAACCAGCTCTACAGCGGTGGGGCCGTGATCCCCAATGAGATTCTGCTGCGCCAGGAACTGGAAGATGCCGAAGCATTGGAGGAACGCCTGACCGAATTAAAGGGAAGAAAGGTCAGGATTCTTTGCCCTAAGCGCGGCCAGAATGTGAAGCTGCTCGAGATGGCCGAGAGGAACGCGGTGCAGGCTTTCAATCAGGAGGAGGAGACCGACAAGACCCGCGAGAAGGGGTTAAAATGGTTGAAGCAGAAGCTCCGCTTAAAGAACCTGCCAAGACGCATCGAATGCTACGACATCTCGCTCTTCCAGGGCGCCAACCCCGTAGCCTCGCAGGTGGTCTTCAAGGATGGCTATCCTTCTAAAAAGGATTATCGCCATTTTAAGATCCAAACCATCGAGGGCACCAATGACTTTGGCATGATGCGCGAAACCCTCATGCGCCGGCTGCAACATGAAGATGAAGAGAGACCCGATCTGATCGTGGTGGACGGCGGCAAGGGCCAGCTCAGCAAGGCCCTAGAGGTCTTCAAAGAATTAAACGTTTCTGATATCGATGTTTGCGGTTTAGCCAAATCGAGAAACATTGGAGAGGATCACAAGGGCGATATGATGCGCTCCCCTGAACGCGTTTTTCTGCCCAACATCAAGGATCCGATCCCCCTTCAACTTCACACCGACGCCTACCACATCCTGACCGAAATCCGCGATGAAGCCCACCGTTTCGCGATCACCTTCCACAGAAAACTCCGAAACCAGTCCACCCTCACCTCCGAACTCGACCGCATCCCCGGCGTAGGCCCAAAACTCCGCCAGGCTTTATTACAACGCTTCGGCAGCATCAAAGCGATCAGGCAGGCCAGCATCGATGAGCTCTGCGCGATCGATCACCTCCATCCAGCGCTCGCCGAAAGGATCCTCGAGGCATTAAACGGGGATAAGTGCGAGTAAAAAGGTTTCTCTCACGAGCTCCATATATTCATTCCAGATGCATCATTTGAGGCTCACTTTGGATGCTTCAGGTTCTGGTGGGAGAGGATTGAATTCAATCCAGCGAAGAATTGCATCCTTCGCAAACCATCACCCGATCACCCCATCACCATCATCCATTTCTCGCTGGCAAGGATTGCATCGTTGCTCGCAGGCATACAGTCGCTCGCAGCGCATTGTGCAAAGCTCGTCGCCGTTATCGGGATTCTGCTTCAAACAGAAATGGATCGTTTAAAAGGAAGGCAGGCTTTCAGGCGGGAGAGAATGGGGGAGCCGTGCGGTTACTCGATCTCTTTGATCCCGGTACCATTGTCATCTGAGTCGTCAGATTTGCGGGAACTGTGGCTCATGAATTCGATGATGGGCTTCATGCGGGTCTTCAATTCGGGATCCTGAATCGCCAATGCATTTAAAACGTGGTAATGGTTCAGGAAGGCTTCCCAGGCCTCAGAACGGGCACAACGGTAGGTATCGCAGATCATGGTGTAGAGGGTGCTGATTTGATCCATCAGCAAGCTCATCTCTTCCTGCACCAGCAGATCGTTCTTGATGTCGTCCACTGGGTAGGCAGGAATGTTGATGCCGCGCTCAGCTGCGACCTGAAGTTCGATCTTGAGGAACTTCTCGAAGTTCTTTCTCGCCTTTGGGATCATCTGACGTTCGTCTGCAGTCATCACCACGCAGGTATTGCGGAGATCGGTCAATACGTCGGAGAGGTGATTGCGAACGGAAGTTACCTGGGCAGCATCCAATGCTTTGTTGACTCGGTTGGCCATGATCGTTTCCTTTAAACGGGTTGTGGTGAACGAAGTTTAAAACCTGCCCGCGAGTAAAAACGAACAAGAGGTTCAAATCAAGCAAAAAAGAAACGGAAATAACGCGATCAAGGCGGGAAAAAACAAAAAGGCCCCTGCAGTACGATGCAGAGGCCTCAAAGGAAGGATCAGCGGCAGGTGGTCTGACGGGTGATCATATGCCAGATATCGGGATCTTCCTCATCGGGGACGACGTAAACGGCCACATCCTGAGCTTCGGTTGATGCGCTCAGACGTCCGCGGTTGACCGCCCACATGGGTTCGGGGCCATCCCAGACAAAAGTGGGTTCAGTCGTCCAGAGATTGTAATGGCCGCCTTCGCCCTTCACGTTGGTGACCCAGAAGCCGGTGCCCGTCTTGCCGCCATATTCGTAAGGACCGCTGGTGACCACCTTATAGGTCGGCACGGCGTAGCGAACCTGCGAGGGATTGGGTGTGGTCACGATCTCCTGCCATTTGTATCCATAGGGCGTATTGATCCGAAGCCGCGCGTTCTTGCCCTCACGCAGCTGGACCGGCGCACGACCCATGATCTGGTGCATTTGGATCGGATCCTTGAAATCATCCTCTGTACTCAAATCCTTTAAGCTGTTGTAGACGACGGTCGATTCCATAAAGCGGCGGCTCGATGCAGTGTAGGTGTAGGTGGCCATCTTCCAGTTGCCCGCAGAAGACTTGTATCCAATGAGGACGCTCAGAATACCCGTCGCGGTTCTCGTCAGCGTGGCCCAGCGAACATCGACGCCATTCGCAAAGATACCCGGTGTATAGCTTTCATCTTCGACGGTGGCCTCGGCGTAATAACGCAATATCTTGTCGGAACAAACGATCAAGAGCGACTCCTGATCGCCATGGGTGTTGGTGGTATCGAAAGCAAGCAGCTTGTCGCAATCGATCTTCACCTTGTTTTTCAGCTTTCTTGTGCGGTGAGCCCACCATACACTCAATTGCCCTTCGGTATCGTATCCCACGAAGGCTGTGGTGCCGCCGGTGGCCTGAACACCCAATAGATCGGTCGCATCCCTGATGACAAAATTCTCGACCTCACTGGTGTTGGGCTCATCCTTATTGACCAGCTGCGTGAATGGGGTCATGGGGATCTCACCATTGAAATAAAGCACGTAAAAAGGCCAGGTATGTTCGCCGACCCTGACGGCTACGCGGTAGGCATCCCCATTCTCGACGTCGGTGACCGCGAGGGCCGTGACCTCACCACCCGGATTAAACGGGCGGTCGATCCCGTTTTCGGTCGCCTCGTTAGAACAGCAAAGCCCGTTATCGGGCTCCCCGTTGCAGTCTTGATCGAGTCCATCGCATTGTTCCACCGCTGGTGTGCAGGTGCGATCGATTTCAAGCGCATAGGGATCGCTGGCATTGTTCCAGCATCTTTGGAATAAGGGCATCTTGGTTAGGAAGGTCTCGCCCTTTTCATCGAATCGCAGCAGAACAGCTTCGCCTTCTCCCGGCGTTTCTCTGCATTGGCTGCCCGCCGAAACGCAATGGTCGCAGATGGCGAGCCGGGTATCGTTCTGCCAGGGTTGAATCCCCTGCCAGCCTCCACTGGTCCAAAGCGTGTCGACCGTCGCGATATAGAGCTGCATGTGGTTGTTCCACACGTCCTCGCCGCGAATGTTGCGCCCGTATGTGACGCGGTAGCCGTCGACCCTTTGCAACGACTGCGCGTTATCGCTCTCTGGATTCGCGATAAAGTAGTGACCGCCGCTGTCGGCACCAAAAAGGGGGCTCATGGTGGTCAGCAGGGTGACGGTGCCATCTGCGTTATATTGGCTGGATGTGGCCACCTGATCGTGCGACAAAAGCGCGGTCTCGCCGTCGGAGACCATCATGCCGAGCGCGCTTAAACAGGGGAAGTTCCCCAAAGGATTGGCATCTGTGTCGAGATAGACGCATTGGCCGTCCATGGCCTTGCGCATGATGACGGCCGACTTGATGCCGATGACGTCGTCAGGAAACGGAAGACCGCCGTCATCGACGATGATGGGGCGAAGGCTCGTCTGGATGTCGTTGGCGCTGATCAGCATCCAGGACAAAACACCATCCTCATTTTTACCCGCCACAAACAGTTTATCGGCGGCCTTTGCGATCTTCGGCTCGCCGTACAAAGGCAGTGTGAGCTTGGTATCTTCCCAGTAATCCGCCTGATACAACAGGATCTGTTCGCCCTCTGCACCGACCGCCACCCAGGGTACCCCGTCGGATGTCACCGCTTGAACCGATGTAGGCTCAAACTCAAGGGTATCGATGACCTGGGCCTCATCCTCGAAATCGCCGTCCAAACCGTAAATACGGAGATTCAGCTCCTTCTCCTGCGCCCAGACAAAG
>JAEEGL011376748.1_pt1 | contig 12372 bp, 9 predicted proteins | sample 9134231 | NCBI WGS metagenome assembly JAEEGL01 (sample SAMN16246548, study PRJNA631951) | gut metagenome | biome: gut microbiome; feature: rumen; material: fiber-attached | host: Bos | place: Iran: Karaj | collected 2018-10 | reverse complement strand
ATGCAGTACCAGATCTACCTGGCCTACAACTACGTGGCTACGGAGCAGAGCTATATAATCGCCGATCCCAGCAAGGGGACTCTGACCGCTGCTGCTGTGATCAAATGGGGCGGCGCACAGACCGAAACCGGGGAACTCCAGGTGACCAAGGTGGGCGGCGGCGGTCAGCCGCTGTCCGGGGCCAAGTTTACCCTGTCCGGCTCTGACGGCAGCAGCCGGTCAGGAACGACGGACGCTGGCGGCATGATCGAATGGACTGGCCTGCTTCCCAATGTGAACTATACCCTCACCGAGACAGAAGCCCCCGCAGGATATGCCATCGTCGATCCCGTGAATGTGACCATTCAGGCCGCCCGGACGAATTATGTGACGGTCAAGGACTCCACGCAGAAGGTCCTGATCGTCCGTAAAGTTGACGCGCAGAACGGGTACTCCCTCCAGGGGGCGACCATCGCCTTTCGCCAGATCGACGGCAGCTTCTACACCACGGGGGTCACCGATCACGCCGGTGTGATCCAGTTCGACGCCGACGCCTTGCCCCTGGGCAGCTATGAGGTGTTTGAGCTCACCGCACCCGAAGGATATGAATTGGATCCTGAGAAACAGACCGTGGACTGGAACGGCAGAAACGATGTGACCCTTACCTTCCGAAACGTCCGCAAACCCAAGCTGGTGCTTTATAAATGCGATGAAGGGAACCTGCGCTGCCTGCCTGGTGCGACTTTTGAAATTTTCCGCGACGGCCAGCTGGTGACCACCGTGACCACCAACGACAATGGCGTGGCTACCGTGCCTGACGTGACTGAGGGCTATTATACGGTCATTGAAACCGTTGCCCCGGCAGGCTACGTTCTGGACTCCACAGAGCATGGGATCTATGTAAACCCCTACGATCCCGCCACCTCCGCCGATCCGCAGATCACCGTCACCAACAGTGCCACGCCCCACCTGATGATCCGCAAGCTGGACGCAGAAACCCAGCAGCCTTTGAGCGATACGACTTTTGAGGTCTACAGGGATTCTGCTCTTATCGGTTCCTACACTACGGACTATAACGGCGAGGTCCTGCTCAGCGATCTCACTCCTGGCACCTACGTCGTGAAAGAAATCGCCGTCAAGGACGGTTATGTGCTGGATCCGACTCCCCAGCAGATCGAAGTCAAGGCCGGAAAAGAGGATTATACCGTCAACTACATCCTCACGAATGTCACCTACACAGGGGATCAGGTCTGGCACAAGACCTACAAGACCGACGTGATGCCCTACCGTAAGGAGAGAAACAGAGGACAGAAGCCCAAATACTTTGCCGAGGGCTGTTGCCCCGCAATCATCAACAAAGAAGATTTCGAGATGGCTCAGCAGCTGGTGGCCCAAAAGCGGGAAGCCTATCCCAAAGGGTCAAGCGTGGAATCCGTGTTCAGCAAACGGGTCTTCTGCGGGGAATGCGGCGCTCCATGCCGGAGGAAGAATGTTGGGGCGCAGTTCTACTGGACGTGCTGGCGGCACGATCATGGCAAGGAAGCCTGCCCGACCAGGGAAAGGCCGGAGAAAACGATCCAGGAGGCTGTTTGCCGATTCCATCAGAAGATCCGGAACGGCAGGGACTTGATCCTCCGTCCGGTCCTGACGCAGCTCAAAGAGCTGCAGGAACGGGGGGTGAGAGCCGATCAGAGGCTCGGAGAAATCGACGCGGAAATAGCGAAGCTCACAGATCAGAATCTTGTACTCACTCGGCTGAAGTCGAAAGGGTATATGGATTCTGATCTTTATTTATCTCAGATGGATGAACTCAACGCCAGAGCGCGGGAACTCCGCCGGTTGCGCCGCGGCATCCTGGAAAAGACCGGCGAGGACGAGCAGATCCGCCGAACCGAAGAAATGTTGGACCATCTGGAGAACAGCGACGGTTGGACCGAGGAGCTTGACCCGCTCATCTTCTCCGTGCTGATCGACCGGCTGTACCTGACGGCGGACGGAAGTATCCGGATCCGGCTGCAAAACGGGCTTGAAGTGGAAGAAACGCTGACGACGGAGGTGAGATAAATGGCTTGGGAGAGAAGAATGCCCTTCGGCTATTGCATGGAGCAGGGGGCACTCGGCTATGAGAAATCGGAGGCTGAAACGGTAAGACAGATATTCTCCATGTACCTGGCCGGTCACTCCATGAAGCGTATTGCCGAGATCATAGCCGAGCAGGGCATTCCTTATCACAAGGACAAGCCCTGCTGGAACAAGAATATGGTGAAGCGGATCCTGGACAATCGGAAATATCTTGGCGAGGAGGGCTATCCACGCATCATCCCCGACGAGGACTTCCTTGCCGCCCAGCGGGTAAAGACAGACAAGAACAAATATGCGCCCTGCCCGACGCAGATCGTCCCTATCAAGGAAAAGCTCGTCTGCGGCGTCTGCGGGGCGGGCATGATGCGGCTGTCTCTCGGAAAGGGCGCCGCCAGATGGAAATGCCGGAATCCGGACTGCGACTGCGCCGTGCGCTTTGCAGACAATGAACTCTGCCGGAGACTGGACGGTTGCATCCGGGAGCTTGCACGGAACCCTGAACTGCTGGATCACGGAAGTACGCCGACGGCGCCGGTCCGATCAGACATCCTGCGCCTGGAAAACGAACTGGTGGCGGCGTTAAACCGCGGCACGGAAAGCGCCGAATACATGAAAACGCTGATCTTCGCGGCAGCCGCCGAGAGGTACAGGCAGCTCCCCGACTACGCTTACCGGCACAGAGTCGAAGCCCTCCGTGCAAAGGTGGCTGCTGAGGGACTGACAGAGCAGCTGAAGCAGGAACTCATGGATACCGCAGTGCGGGCCATCCGGATCGGCGCCGGAAACATCGTCACCCTACAGCTCGTTAACGGGCAAACAGTATCCGGCGAGGAGGGAACGAAGTGAGCGTCCATACGGCAGAGGCAAAGAAGGTCACCGTTATTCCGGCAGCCCCACAGTATTTGCAGAAGGACATCCGAAAACAGCATCTGCGGGTAGCGCCGTATTGCCGGGTCTCCACAGACAAGGAAGAACAGCTCACCAGCTATGAGGCGCAGATCGAATACTACACCACCAAGATTGCTGAAAACCCGGAATGGACGATGGTGCGCCTGTACGCGGATGAGGGGATCAGCGGCACCTCCATGAAAAAGCGGAAGGAATTCCTGAAGCTGGTGGATGACTGCGAGAAGGGAAAAATCGACTTGGTCATCACAAAGTCCACCACCCGATTTGCCCGCAACACGCTGGAGGGGATCCAGATCGTCCGGAAGCTCAAGCGGCTCGGCGTCGGGGTGTTCTTCGAGAAGGAGAACGCGAACACCCTCTATATGGACAATGAGATGATCCTGACGTTCTTCTTCTCCCAGGCCCAGGCGGAAAGCGAGTCTCTCAGCAAAAACGTAAGCTGGGGCCATCGAAGGAACTACGAAAACGGGAAAGTATATTATCACTATGACAGCTTCCTGGGATACAAAAAAGGCCCCGACGGCCAGCCGGAGATTGACGAAACGCAGGCTGCCGTCGTCCGGCGCATCTTCGCCCGCTACCTCATGGGGGACAGCGTCCGAAAGATCTGCGGGGATCTGGAAGCGGACGGTATCCGGACCGTGCGCGGCTGTGAAAAATGGTCGGACAGCACCGTGCAGAACATGCTTCGAAATGAGAAATATATCGGCGACGCGCTCCTGCAAAAGACGTATGTGCAGGACATCTTCACCCGCAAAAGCATGAAGAACGAGGGGCAGCTCCCCAAATACTATGTACACAACTGCCATCCGGCCATCATCGACCGGGTCACATTCCAGAAGGTCCAGGAGGAGATCGCGCGGCGCGCCGGCAAGAAAAAGACCTCCTCGAAGGCCAAAACGGAGCTTGGCAGGTACAGCGGGAAATACGCCCTCAGCGAGCTCGTGGTATGCGGCGAATGCGGAAGCCCCTACCGCCGCCAGACCTATATGCCGAAGGGCGAGAAATACCACGTGTGGCGCTGCCTGAACCGGCTGGAGAACGGAACGCGCATCTGCAAGAACTCCCCCACCTTCCGGGAGGAGGACGTCCACGCCGCCGTCGTCGCGGCGATGAACGGGCAGCTTGACCGGCAGACAGCAAAGGACGTGCTGAAACAGTGTATCTCCGGAGCGTTAGCCGCCGCGGAGCCGGAATGGACGCTCCCCGCCGTGGAGAGCCGGATCCGGACACTGCAGGAGCGGCAGATCGAACTGATCGGGCTTGCCACAGCGGAAGGAGCCAAGTTCGAAGATTACGATGAGGAGATCGGTCGAGTCAACGAGGAAAAGATGCGGCTGCTGGAGATAAAGGCGGAGCTGGGGATGACGGAGCAACCCCAGGCCGCCTGCGAAACTCGCATGGAGGAAATCGACGCGGCGCTGTCGCAGGAAAGCGGAATGATCGTGGAATACGACGATATCCGGACCAGGCAGCTCATCAGCAACATCAAGGTGCTGGACAAGGAACGCTTGCTCATCCGGTTCAAGGACGGGACGGAGTCCGTTCAGCATATAGGGAAGGAAACCGTTTGAAAATCATGTAATTTGACTCCCACGCGGTAAGTCACCGAAAAGGCACCAAAACATCCCGTGAAACAGATGATTTAATGCCTAAATGGTGTGCTTGATAAAGTTTTTGAAAAATTTCGTCGAGACATGTCACAAAACGCCCTTCCAGAGGGCCTTATATTATGGGGGGATATTTCAAAGAACTTGATTGCCAATGCACGAGAGCGGTGAGAAAAGAAAAAATGTGACGAATAACATTAAATGACATGTTTAGCGGATTTCATTTTCGAGCTTATAATGTGATTCTAAAAGTTTGCAGGATATTGCCACTGCGCCTTACGAAACCAGCGTAGAAAGCAAATAACTTCCTTTACTTTCCTGTGGAAATGGTTTATAATAAACAAATAAACCTGCGGGCAATGACGAGTATTTGAGATATTCTCCAAATAATAAAGAGAGGCAGTACTTCCTTATGGCTGAAAGAACAGATGAAATATTGGCTGAAGGGATTCAAAAAAGAATCCAGTACCAATTGGACCATACATGGCTAAATTTGATTGACGTCACAAAGAAGGATCAGTTTTTAAACAACTTTTCCGATGAGGATAAGATTGCGGGCCTTATTTTGCTGGATATGCTTTTATTCCATAATCAAGTGCAAGAAAAGCAATTGACAAAAACTTTGATCCGTCAGCTACGCTCTCAAATTTACAAGAACTTGGACCCTTGTCAGGATGAGAATAGTGAAACCATCTTTTTGACCATTAACGAAGAAATGAAGCACATGGCTTTCATTCCAGTGATTGATAAAAATCCTGCGGACAGCGCAAATGCTTGGTCGGGTATCATGCGTGAAATGACAGGCACATCTGACTGCTTTTTCGATATAGAAAAGCTCCCATTGTTGTTGACAATACATAAAAAGTATATTGTATTTTATGATGATATGATCGGAACGGGAACCCAATTTGATGATTTCTTACGCAAAGAACGTTTTGAACTTAACGACAAAAAGAAGCTGTCGATCAAAAAACTCATGGATGAGAGTACTGAGACTCTTTTTTACTATTTATGCTTAGCGGGTCACACAGACGGGATTGCGAAGATTGAGAAGACATATCCGAAAATCCGGGTTCTTGTATCTGAGAAATTCGACAATGACGATAGCATTTTGTCGAAAAATAACGAGAATTGGGAATATTACACAGACGATCAGCGCGATAGAATTATTCAGATACTAGAAAGAGTTATGAGTGATAGGAAAATCAATATAAAATTCACGAAAAATCTTCCGGTAATATTTGAACGTAATCGACCTTCAAACACTGTGTTTCCGCTATACTGGTATAATGAGGATCACTGGTTGCCTATAAAGGCGAGAGAGGGAATGTAGATGGATATAATTACTTATACACCCTTTAATGAGTATCGGGAAGAACAGAGTGGAATAAAACTAACAGATTATTTTGTGCCACCGGAGTTTTTTGACCAGATGAGTGATAACAAACCAAAGCTCATATATGGTGCACGCGGAACGGGAAAAACAACTGTTCTGAAGGCTTTGACAATTGAACAGGCTGATAACAAAAAGGCGTTTCTTGAGGAGAAAAATTATATCGGCTTCTATTATCGAACTGACCTTAACATAGCAAATGCATTTTTCGATAAGGATCATTCGGATGATTTTTGGCACAAACTATTTTCATATTATTTTGTTTGCTCTATATCACTTGAAGTTATCCGACAGATTGATTCTGTGAAGGAACTCCTCAATGCTGAGGAGGAAGAGATTTGCCGCGAATTGTCACCATTTTTCTGCGTTGAAGATGAGGCAACAACCTTCTCTCAACTTATTCGTATAGTAAAGAACGAAGAGAAGAAAATAGAGGTATTCATCAATAACATACCTTACATAAAGCCCCCCATAATTGGAGCCTTTGCAAAGATGCTTCGCGAAATTCCGCGGATTATCTTTGATCACTGTGACCAGAAACTGACAAAAGATAAGCATTTCATTTATTTGATTGATGAATTTGAAAGCTTGAACGCATATCAGCAGAAGGCAATTTTCTCGCTTGTAAAATATGCTGACCAGCGGCATACATATATCATTGGATTAAGACCGCTTGGATTAAAGGAGTTGTCCACGGTTGGAGAAGAATACATAAGAGAAACAGATGATTATAATACCTATATTCTAGACAGTGGCACTGACAAGTATCGGGAGTTTGCTAGGAAGGTGTGTGATAAGCGAATAGAACTGTTTTATAAAAAGCATTTTAGCAGTATCAGCAATATCCCAACGGTTTATTCTTTTTTTGAACAGAAACCAGTTATTGATGAGTTCGTCGTTCTCTTTCAAAACAAAAAGTACCAAGAAAAACATGCCAAACGAGTAACGGATTTTTTGCATGCGTTCGGTATTACCGACTCATCAGTTGAAACATATCTGATTGAGAATCAGGAAAAATTCTATTTAATGGTTCTGAAAACGATAAAGAACTATAATAATAAAACAAAAAAGACAACAATTACAAAACGTGAAATCCTTGAGGAAATAGAAGCATTCAAGTGTCCAGATGAAACCCATAAAGAATTTATTCACAATTACCGCAATGCCTTGGTGTTCTATACTTACCGCCTCTATGGAAAGAGTATAGTATACAGTAGTTTTCATACTCTCGTGAGTTTATCTGGGAATACCCTCAGATACTTGCTTGAAATGTGTAACGAGATTTTTTTGCGAATGTACCGCAACTTCCCCGATTTGTATCAGAATCCCAGGTTAATCCCGATTTCGGTACAATCAGAAGAGATTCTCAGTGTTTCTCAACGTAGATTCGAACAGATTAAAGCAGTACCTGACCTTGGACCAAGTATGCGCCGATTCATGAGTACTCTAGGAACATTGGCATCAATTCGACATGATGATAGTCGTATTTCAGTATTTGAACCCAATCATTTCTCTATTCGTGCTGATTCGCAGATACATGAGAATATCACACAGTTTTTGATCGAATGTGTTTTTCGTGGAGTTTTAATCCTGTTTGAAGATAATAAGATAAAAGTAAAGTATAAGATTGGCTACGATCAGAATATTTACCAAATTCACCCAATTTATACGCCAAAATTCCAAATATCCTCAAGAAGAAAGCAAAAAATCGATTTTCCTGCTCAAGAGATTTCTGTCATGATCGGCAATGACAATTTGAAGATCAATCAACTCATAAAAAAGTACAAAGACAGTATTCTGTCTAATAAGATCGAAGATATCATTGCGTATTTGAAAGGCAAACAGCAGGTTGTCGACTCTGAACAGGCCACGTTCTTTGAACATATGGGTGAGGACGATTATGATGAATTTGTTTGAAAAGGAGTTTTCTTGGTTGGAGTTTGTTGACAAGTGCGCTGAGGGACAGGCTCTTGCAATCATCTCGAATACGAGCCAGGAAAAGAGAAACTATCTACAAGGCTTTCTGGATGCAATTCACAAAAAATGCAACAGTACCGATATTGCCCTTTTATATGATCCCGACAAAGACATCCTCCGCATTAATAGCAAAGAGTTCAATGTTCCTGCGGGTATCAAAGAATTGCTCGATAGTTTGAGCAATTCTCCTCTGATAATCAACATCTCAACCATGAATCTGAGGTTATTAGGAGCGCTGTTGAAATACCTAAGATTTGCGGATTTTTCCAAGGTTTATTGCCTGTATACCGAACCCAAAAAGTATGCGAGGAATCGCGAGACTGGCGGTGATTTTGACTTATATAGAAGAATGAAGTCATACGATCCAATTCAAGGGTATGTAAGCACGAATGTTGAGAACAAGCCGGAAAAATGGGTGCCATTCCTCGGTTTTGAAGGAGACCGGGCAATGCAAATCAGGGAGCTCTATGACTTCGATGATTGCGTCCCTGTAATAACTTTGCCGAGTTATAAGCCTGCATGGCAGAATTTTATAATTCGGGAGAACCTATCGCTTCTTAATGGAGTTGGTAGTAGCTCGATCCATTATGTGGAGGCAGATAGCATATTGGATGCGTATGATAAAATTGAGAAGCTTTCGAATCTGTATAGCAACTCTTTGCTAAGGATTTCACCCTTTGGCACAAAGATTAATTCTTTGGGTATACTCCTCTATGCTTTAACTCACGAGGGAGAAATTGATATCGTTTACGATAATCCGATCGAAGATGGCGCAGCAATAAGTGAAGATATCGGGCAAACGCATATCTTTGATATAAGTGAATACATTCAGAATGCAAAGGAGCGAGAATAATATGGCTGCGGTAGAAGCAATTGGCACTGCGGCGGATTCTGGAATTAGCTGGATTGATTGGCTTCCTGTTATTCTTAGTGCCTGCACCCTGCTGTTTAATGTACTTTTCTATTTTTACTTCAAAGACTATCTTGCATTCAAATATACAAGGACTGCAGACCTTGCCAAGATCAGCGCAGAATTTTTGGTATATTTAACTGGAGCTGTGTCGTTTGATGATTTTGACGGAGTACCTACTCAAATTAAGAACTACAGTGAACAGATTCTCTTGTGCTTCAAATCGGGAGAACAACGAGTATCCATTACATTAGAAGAGTTATTTATGGAGGCGCAACGGAGAAAACAGCTTGAGCAGGACGACGAGATTCAACTATGGCGTGACAATTTCAGACTACTTACAAGTGAGCTGCAAAAGGAACTCAGAAAGCATTGCGGAGTGATTAAATAATGGCGGAGCTAGATTCTTCCTACTGCTTCTACACGCCTGATAAGTTGGCACTTCTTTTGATACGTCTCATCCCAATGGAAATGATTCAAACGGTCATAGACATAAGTTGCGGTCAGGGGTCGCTTCTGAAAGCTGCTCGTGAGAGATACCCAAATGCTAAACTGCTTGGGGTGGATATTCGTGATCACGATTTCTATAAAACACTGTGCGATTGTGTTTTCTATCATGGAGATGGCATTGCATATGCAAGGCAATGCAAACGACGATTCGATCTAATCCTTTCTAATCCGCCATTTGGTCAAACTGATAAACGGAATTATGAGTCAGGCCTCATTCAAGAATTGGATCGAAAAAGACTCGAATGTCAGATGCTAAACGCAAATCTGTCATTGATGCATGAAGAGAGCTGGTTGATTGTTATTTTGCCGTCGACCTTTGTAACTGGTAGTTCATATCGGAGCATAAGAAAAGCGATTGCGAATAGATTCCAAGTACACAGTATTATTCTCCTTCCAGAGGATACATTTGGCAAACGCCGAATTCGAACATATGCCGTCATACTGTCTGGACATTTCAATGCAAAACCTACGGAGCTTTACCGAGTTTTACATTCGCAGGCGTGGTCACTCCAAGCAGAGGCTTCACTCTCTTGCGATGATGTCAAAAGTGGAAACTGGTGGAAAAACCGGACGACAGGTCCTGGGATAGAAGCAGTAATATTTCGAGGAAGTGTGAGCAGTGCAGATTTCCGGAAAACAGGGATTCCGGTGTACCACTCTGCTAGTATAAAGGATTTACCATGGCACCCCTCCGTTCGGTATGTGGATAAAGTGAAAAACCCGGAAAGAAATGCCGCAATCGGAGATATAATAATAAGTAGAGTGGGACATTCTACCGGTTATTGGTGGGTCAATACTGAAAACGAATACGCCATAACGGATTGCTTGTTTGTTTTACGTGGGTTAGAGTCTCCCGTAACCTTGCTCGAGCGAATCAGTGTAAATGGAAAATTGGACATTCCATTAAGAGGTGTCGCCACGCAGTATATCACACAAAACGATGTTCTAACAAAGTTGGCTGATGTATTAGAGAATCATCCGGGAATTGAAACAACCGAGCAGAGAGAGTAGTGTATGATAGCCTGCAGCTAGCATCCAAAGCTAGTTAAACCAGAAGCATTCAAACCTTCTGGTGAGATGATGGAAACGAAAAACGCCATGTTCGCATCCGTATTCATTCTAAAAATGAGTGGAAGTTAAGTTTGAAAATTAACAGTTTCCATGTAATATAAAGGAGGGTTTGCGAAATGAGGATCATTGAACCTAGTGTGAAAATTGAGAGCGGTATTACGCAGCAAGAGGCGCTTGAGTTTATAGAACGTGCTGGCAGAGTGTGCTATAAGAGCGAGGGCAGAATCACAAATGGATCAGCGGAGAAATTCTTAAGGAGTGTTTTAACCCGTGGTCATGAATCATTGATTGAGCATGTTTCAATTACCGTCCGAGTAATCTGCGACCGCGGAGTGACACATGAAATTGTCCGACACAGAATCGCTAGCTATAGCCAGGAGAGTACGAGATACTGCAATTATTCTGCGGATAGATTTGGCAATGAAATCACCGTAATAAAACCATTGTTTTGGAGCGAATCGTCAAAAGAGTACGAACTCTGGAAACAAGGATTAGAAAACTGTGAGCGGGTATACTTCGAACTGTTAAACGCAGGAGCCACACCACAGGAAGCAAGATCTGTACTTCCCAATTCCCTTAAGACGGAGATTGTTATGACTATGAACATTCGTGAGTGGCGCCATTTCTTCACGCTCAGATGTAGTGCAGCCGCACACCCACAAATGCAACAGGTGGCAATGATGATTCTGGAGCAGTTTAAAGAGCGGTATCCGCTATTTGTTGACGACATTGTGATTAGGTAATCCGAATTTCTGTTTTAACCTCCCTCGTTCACCTGAATTGAGAAGCCGTAGTAGGAGTTTTAACCGATTAATGCATCGTCGTCGCGGACTTCGTATCGTTCGCGGCGACGATTCTTTTGGAATCGCCGTCTCTCACTCACTGCGTCGCTCCTCCTCCCAAAACCGGACCTGCTGACGCTGGGCTCCGGTTTTGATTTGCCTCAAGTGGGAGTAGGAGAAATAACCGATCGCCGTATCGTCGTCGCGGACTTCGTATCGTTCGCGGCGACTTTTTTTCGCCCTTTTTGCAGTTTTGTCATTATTCTATGAGAGCTTCGGCTGATCTGCCGGCTGATCGCCTTGCCGATCCGAAAACCGCCGTCGACGGGGAAGTCGCCCCGGCTTGCAGGCCTGAGACGGCGGAAGATGCTGCGGTAATAACATATACACATAGTAGGATAATATATGTAAAAAACATCAGAACACAAGGGCGGGCAATCACTCGCCGTGTTTGACTTTTCATAGTGATACCCGACGTTGAAAGATTATCAAGGAGATATAGATATATAACATAGATCTCCTTTAGAATATGATTAGGTTTTTGATAACAGAATAATATAAACGACAAAAATGCTCGCAAAAAACTGCTTACACGGAAGAAAACACAACAACATGATGGAATCATAACAGTATTTATCTCCTCAAAAAACGTAACAGGAACAGTAACAGTAAATTTCCGTTATTTGACAATTATTTGACGCGCGGTTATAATCAAATTCTTAAAAAATGGGAAATTATTTCTACCCGGAAGAAGCGGATCAATGAAACGTAAACTCGGCACAGCACTGATGATCTTCGGTTTTGTGTGCCTCCTGGCTGCCGGCCTGCTGTTCGGCATCGCCGAAGCGAGGGAGCGCAGGGCGGAGAAAGCCTCCGCCGCCGCCATGGAGGAGCTGCTGGCGCAGATTTCCGCCAGGACCCAGGCGCGGGAAACCGCCGCGCCGACGCCTGCCCCCGCGGCCCCTGCGACGTCGGCGAAGCCGCCACCGACGGCGGCGCCGGAGGTTTCCCCCGAGGAGGGGGCGGAAGCTTCGCCGGAGCCGCCGGAGGAAGAACCGGCCGCACCGGCGGAAAGCACGGACGATGGGGCGGCAGCGGAAGCTCCGCCGGAAGAAAGCTTTACGTATATGGGGTATATCACCATCCCGT
>JAEEGL010827031.1_pt1 | contig 12372 bp, 12 predicted proteins | sample 9134231 | NCBI WGS metagenome assembly JAEEGL01 (sample SAMN16246548, study PRJNA631951) | gut metagenome | biome: gut microbiome; feature: rumen; material: fiber-attached | host: Bos | place: Iran: Karaj | collected 2018-10 | reverse complement strand
GAGACCAAAACCTTTATAGCAGAGAAGAGCAAACTCATCTTCTGGATAATTCTTTCGGAGACTTTTTAAGGCTGGAATCATCAAAACAATGTCTCCAATTCCCTGAGGACGTATTATAAGGTTTTTCATTTCTTTTACCTGCTAGAATATATTCTTCTTTATTATATCATAAGTATTATTCTAAAAAAGGTATTAGTGTTATAATATAAAAGTGAGGTGACCAATTATGATGTATCCTTATATGACTTTATCTGATGAAACAGAAATAATACATTCACAAATTATACATAAAAATGGTAAGGAATTTGTAGAAGTTCTTTTTGAAAAACCTATAGAAAACGGTTTTTGTTCTGCTAGATGTTCTTTGCCAGATTATAAATGGTTGTTTAATAATGGTTATTCTGAGCAAGACATTAGTTATTTTACTAAATTTTTAAAGAATAACGCCCACTTATTGTATGAGTTCGCAAAAATAGGTGGATTCCAAAATGCCTAAGTTATTTGTTGTAGGTGATTTTATTATTTATTTTTGGACTCATGAATCTACAGAACCAATTCATGTCCATATTTCTAGAGGTAAACCAAATGGTGAATCAACAAAGGTTTGGTTGACTTCTAAAGGGGGTTGTATGGTAGCAAATAATAAAAGTCGTATTCCGTTACATAAACTTGGGTATTTGTTGAGAATTATAGAAGCTCAGCATGAGGATATTTGCAAAGAATGGAAGAAACTATTCGGAGTTAACAGAATAAAATTTTATTGCTGAAAATGTATCTATAAATCTGTTAAAATATATTATAAATTTATTTAAAGGTGGAAAATATGAAAAAGTTTTTGTTCGTGTTAATGCTTGCTTTTATATCTTTTTCTCTTGTTGCCTGTGCTGAAATAGGTGTCGGAGGAAGCGCTCCTGAAATATCTGCTGCGTCATGGTTAAACGGTAACGGTTTAAAATTAGCAGACTGCAAAGATAAATATGTTGTTGTGGAATTCTGGGCTACATGGTGTCCGCCTTGCAGACAATCTATTCCTCATTTAAAAACCATGAATGCAAAATACAAAGACAAGAATGTTGTTTTTGTATCTCTTACCAATGAAAGCAAAGAAACTGTAACCAAGTTTAATGAACAGTTTAAAATGGATTGGCTTGTAGGAACTGGCAGCGAATCTGCTAATGATTACAGAGTTCGCGGTATTCCTCATGCTTTTATAGTTAAAGAAGGAAAAGTAATTTGGCAAGGTCACCCAATGGATGGCTTAGAAGAAAAACTTGCGGAATTAACCAAATAAATTGAAAAAGCAGGAAATAGAATTTAGAGTTCTCGATATAATAGAACGTCTTGAAAAGGGTCAGCCTATAGAAGACGATATGGTCGAGTTAAAAACCGAATGGCCAGCCGATCATTTCAAGGCTGCCAGACGTATAGCTGCCCATGCAAACTCTGCCAGGGGCGAGCCTATAATGTGGCTTATAGGCATTGATGAAAAGAACGGCGTTGTTGGGGCAGATTTTGAAGAGCTTTCTATTTGGTATGCCAAAATAAAATCAAAATTTGATCAGGGTTTAGCTCCAAATCTCATCAGTCTGGCTGTCCCTTATAATGGAAAGACTGTTGTTGCATTGGTTTTTGAAACAGAGCGTTCGCCTTTTGTTATAAGAATACCAGCAACCTGGGGACCTGTTACTAATGAAGTTCCCTGGAGAGAAGCCAATTCAACAAGATCTGCCAGACGTTCTGATCTGATTAAAATTCTTTATCCTATTCAGAAACAGCCAAGTATAGAAATATTAGATGGTAGTATAGAACTTCAAAAGGCTATCACTGGTATGGGACAGGGGGCTTATCAGTGGAACCTTAACATGATGCTTTATTTCATTACATATTCTTCTGAAACAATGGTTTTCCCATTCCATAGATGTGAAGTCTTATGGCGGCCACAGGGAAGACCAGACGAAAAAGCTTTCTCTAATCTTAGAATAACTCCACCAACTTCTTATTCTAGTCGTGAATTTAAGCAGAAAAACAAATCTTTAACTGTTGACAGTACAGACTATGAAGTTCTTATTGATACAGCTGGAATGACCGAGCTTACTGCAGAATCTTTCGAAGATGAAAAGCCTGGTCCTATTTTGTTTGAAGCTATAGAGCTAAAATTAAAGCTTTGCTCTCATCATTCTGATTTGCCAGTTTCATTAGAGGCTTTGTTCCATCTGGTTCAAAAGCAGAAAGAACCTTCTGATCGTTTGATTGGAAGATGGGAGTTAGTTAATAAGGTAAATTCGGGTAAATAGTTTGAATGGGTCAGAATGCTTTTATTCCTACTAAATGGCGCGATTTAATCGTAGATTCTTTAAACTCAGATAATTCTAAGGATAAAATTTTTGCTTTAGATTTTTTAAGCCAGCAAACTTCTCTTTCATTGGAGTTTTGTAAGGAATTAATGCAGAGCATTACTCAGGCTGTAGTTTCTCCTGACCCCAAAGTAAGGAATTATGCGAGAAAAGCTAGAAACCACATTCTAGACTGTTTCCCAGAAATAGATACGGGTATTTCTGTTAATACAGAGCCATTTAAGCTTCACTTTAAAGAAGGTGAAAAGCTTTCTGCTCATCAGATTTTGTTATATAAACTTCGAATAAGAAGCCGTTACGTAGTTTTTGAAGCTATGGACCGCCTCACCGAGAGTGCAGACCCTTCTTTGATTGATCCTTTAATAGAATACCTCAACAATGAAAAAGACGAACACAAAATAGCTTATTTGGTTCGATTGATGGGTAGATTTGAAGACCCAAGAGTTCCTGAGTTTTTGGAAAAATACTTGGATTATGAAGATAGCAGAATAGTAGCTAATGCTTTAGAAGCTCTTTGTGAATTCAATGTTCCGCAACTTTCTTCTGTCTTTGCTGATTTTGCTATGTCAGGTGATATGAAAATCAGATGTAATGCTGTTAGAGCTCTTTATAGATATTCTCCAGCCATTGCAGAAAAACATATTTCGGAAATGGTCAGAAGCAAAAGTTATGCTATGCAGGATTCTGGAGTCTTTTTATTACGGGTTATCAGACCTTCAAATCTAGGCGAGCTTTTGAATGTTGCAAACAATTCCAAATATGCTGATATAAGATTGAAAGCTCTAGATATAGCTCCGCCAAGCGAAGATGAAACTCAGAAAGCTGAGACAATGCTGAAAGAGTGTATAGAACAGCCAGATGAAAGAAGAGATTTGGCATTTTTTACAGGTTTCCTCATTCTTTCTGCTTGTTTATTTGTTATTACAGGACCATCTAACAGATATATGCTATCTATATTATTTGTGTTGATAGGTATATTGACTTTGATTAGACCAGATAAAACAAGGACAAGTATTCAAAAAACAGCTATTTCTATGGGATTTATCAGCTCTATTATTATGGGTAGCACAAGATTAATGCTTATTCCATCTCTTATGGGTTTATGGCTGACTTGGATAGGAAGCCGATTTAATCATAGAGGAAAATTGGAAAAAGTTAATCCTGAATACATTTTTGCATGGTTTTTTGCCATGACTTCAATACTTGTAACTCAGTTTATACAGGAAAAATACGAAGGAGTTTTGAGGCTTGCAAGTGATATTTTGCAGGGAAGTTCAACTTTTTCAGCACAAACAGGAGAAAGATTAACTAAGATTGCTGAAATCGTCAGTAGGCAAGGAAGTTTCCAAATAACTATATATGTTTTTATTGCTGTAATGACTATTGCAATTATGACCATAGACAGGTGGCTTCCCAAGAAAGAAACAGATGGGAAAAAGGTTTCCCCGTTAAAACGTTTGATTTTGGTTTCTTCTATTTGTGTTGTAAGTATTGTAATCCTTAATTTTTTCCATGTTTTTGGCATGAAAATATTGCTTAATACTAATGGGTTTAAAAATACGACAGATGTTTTGAAGGTTTTGCTTCCTTAATCCCTTTTCCCTACACCCTAATCTCTTATCACTAAAAGAGGCTTTAGCCTCGTAACTACCAACTACAATAAAAACCAGGTTTAAATGTCATACCTCAAAAGCCAGCGTGGTTCGTGTTTATGTGGATGAGGTGTTAATTCAGCTTTTTTATAGAACCCAGCTTTTTGAATATATAATCTGTGCAAAACAGGACGGTCAGGGTTCATTGTAAGCTCAAAATATTTTATTCCTGCTTCTTTGGCAACTTCTTTCAGGTGTTGAAGAAGTCTTGTGCCGTAGCCTTGATTGAAATATTCCTTTGCAACAGCAAAACCGAATATTTCTGCTCCATCATCGCGGAAATTGCGCAATACTACAGCTTCAGCAATAATCAAACTGTTAAGTGTTAAACAAAAAATAGAACCACCACGTGCAAACTGAGAAAGATTAAAAGTTGAAATGCCGTCTTCCCCAAAACCTTGCATGTCTATTTCTGAAATACGTTCTAGCTTTTCCCAATCCTGAGCATCGGGCTGTATAAATTCTATAATTTTGTCTTGAGGCATGACTTTAGCAAGAGGCTCCTGTGTTTATTTTGTGTATGCAATAAAACATATTCTTACTTCTGAATCAACAACTTTTTGTGTTTGCCTTTGGGAATAACTTAATATTTGATTATAAAAAGGAATATTTGCCGATATGTTCTATATGAAACATAAAATTATATTTTTCTTTATTTGCTTTTTTTCAATGCTTTTTATAGCAGGCTGTGGTTCTAATTCAAACAGTAGCGATAGTGGCTGTTATGAGTCTGGTAGAGCTGCTTTCTATACTTTAGAAGAAAACGGAACCTTGACCTCAAATAATACTAGATACGAAAGAAGTGCGCTGACCGCTTCCCATAAGAGTCTACCCTATGGAACCAAAGTAAAGGTAACAGACTTGAATAACGGTAGAAATGTCGTAGTAACAATCAACGACCACAATATGCCAGAAGGAAACTATATTATAAAATTATCAGAAAAAGCGGCTAATGAACTAGCCGCTTCTGAAGAACATGAATTTTCTTTAGATATTATTAAATGGGGATAAAAATTATTGTGACAGAGGTTGACTTGAGTTTTGGTCTTTAGGACCTGTGTATCTGTTGCCGCCGTAAGTAGCCCAGCCTTCAATTTGTCCACTCTTACCTTTATATGGAACTGTTATTGTTCCACCATTTGCGTCATAGGTATATTGCCCATAAAACTGTATAATACCGCCCAATTCTGGCTTCAAAGTTTCTGAAGCAGTCAAATTATAGACGAAATCAAAGTCTCTGGCTCCGTTTAATGTTTGTAGTCTGATTTTAACACTGCTTGTTGCTGTTTGAGGATAGACTTTGATTATTCGTCCACCATCTCTAACATTTAAACCATTCATTTGACCAGCAAAAGCATCTTCTACTGTTGCGTCTTGGCTTAGGTAATTGGTTAATACCATAATTACCAATATTACTATAGGAAGAGAAATAAGGATTGCCTTATCTTGAAAACTAAGTTCTGGCGGTCTTTTCATTACCACTGTCTCCAAAAAAATTCTTTTACAGAACTTTAACACAAATAGCACTTTACTTTCAAGTATGGCCATTACTTTATGCAATTAAAAAACTAATTGCTAAAGTTTTGGAAAAATAATGCCGATAAATCACACAGTATGTGAACCCTTTAGGACGGGGTGCGTTTAGCTTTTCTAAAAACTCAAGGAGCAAAAAAGTGTGGAATAATCTTAGAGCAAGACATTATTCAGTCTTGATATTGCTAGCAATTGTGGCTCTAGAAACATCTGCTATCGCTATCGACAGACTAGTATTCGCAGAAAGTGAAGAAGCTTTTGTAATCGAAAGCTCTTTCCAGAATAACTCTTTTATTAAAAGTTTTCGTATGGCTGACGCCAACTGCGCCGTCCTACCGGTAAGAATAAATAATTTTGTTTCTGCTCAAGAAGATAATAATTCCCACTCTGCTAAAGATACTGTTTCAAACGTTGTTCCTTCAGAAAAAGTAGCCTTACCCGAACAAAAGGTTTCAAAAAGTGTTTCTGCTGACTTTGTTGCAGCTTCAAATAATAAAGATAATTATACTAACTTTGTTGAATATGACGTTCAGCCAGGAGATTCTCTTTCTAATATAGCTGAATTATTTGGAACAAAGACAGAAAAGATTAAACAGGCTAATAAGCTTGATAATACCAGCGTTATTAAAGCTGGTCAGACTATTAAAGTTCCAATGCAGTCTAATTCTATGGTTTATACCGTTAAGAAAGGTGATTCTCTTTCTCGTATAGCCAGTCGTTTTAATGTCAGCATTGAAAATATTATTAATGAAAACAGCCTCAAATCTCATGTTTTAATGGCAGAACAGAAAATCAGGATTCCGATAGATAATCGTTCTAATATGAAAATGGTTAAGGCTGAAGAAAAACCAGTTACAACTCTTCCAATGGTTAAGACCAATAAAGTTAACAAAGTTGAAGATCCTAAGAAACTTCAGCTTGTTAAACTTGATAGCAAGCTTCCAACTGCTGCTGCACCTGCTGCTGCAAAGAAGGTTGATATAAGCTTCAATAAAGACGAACTTATTAATAAACCATCTCCAGTTGTAGCTAAGGCCAATACTAAGAATATTAAGAAGAAACAGGAAACTGAAAGCGTTGAATTAAATCTTAGTAAAAATGTTAAAAATGCTGTAGCTGCTATGCCTGAAGTTTCTAAGGAAACTGGAGCCATAATGATTCCTGCTGTTCCAGCTTTTATTAAGGCAGAAGAAGCTGTAGATGATGAATCTTCAGATGAAGCCAAAATGGGCTTTGTTTATAAGGTTGCTAAAGGCGATAATCTTTCTAAGATTGCCAGCAAGTTTAATACTACTGTTGCTCAGATTCAGAATGATAATGATATCAGTGGTGACAAGCTTAAAGTTGGTCAGAGCTTAAAGATTAATCCAAACAAGAAACTCTATCGTGTTGTTAAGAATGAAAAGATAACCAAAGTTGTTTCTGAACCTAAAACTATTATAGAACACAAAGTTCAGAATGGTGAATCTCTTTCTATTATTGCTAAAAAATATAACACTACTGTAAGAGACATTGTTAATGAAAATAATATGACCAACACTGTTGTAATGGCTGGTCAGACTATTAAAGTTCCTGAAAAGAAGAAAAAGAACTATAAGATTACAACTGTTTCAAGCAAAAATAATGAAAAATATGCTTGGAAGGCTCCGACCAAAGGTTGGGTAAGTAGTCCCTATGGTTGGAGAGATCACCCAGTTCGCAAAAAACGCATATTCCATGCTGGTCTTGATTTGGCAGCACCAAAGGGAACAGCAATATATTGTGTTGCACCTGGCAGAGTAATATTTGCAGGTACTAGAGGTGGTTATGGCAAGCTCGTTATTGTTGCTCATGAAAATGGTTTGTCTACTCGTTATGGTCACTGCAGTAAGATTCTTGTAAAGAACGGTCAGTTTGTAAAAGAAGGTCAGCTTATTGCTAAAGTTGGCGCTACTGGTGTTGCTACTGGTAACCACTTACATTTTGAAGTTCGCAAGAATGGTAAGACTCAGAATCCTATCAACTATATAAAACTTAAAAAATAAAGTATATCGTTTCTCTCTCTTCTAACATGACTTTTGCTGTTGGATAAAATAATTGAAAAAAGCTAAGAAAAAATATATCAGTATGAAAAAGCCCGCCAGAAGTTCAATCGCAATTCTGGCGGTTTTTCTGATTGTTTTTTGCAGTGGTTTTACAATGCCTGGCAGCAGAATTTTGCGCCGCAAAAAGAACGTTCAGAAAACAGAAACCACCGACAAAAAAGTAAAAAAAGTTCAAAAGGCAGAAGTTAAAGAACAAAAAGCAAATTCAGATGTTTTTATTCCTGAAATTAATCCATTGGATATTCCTGAAATTGCTATGGCTCCTGCTATCGAAATAGAATCTTCTTCAGATGCACAGTCTTTTGACTCTGCTGGTTATGTTACTACTGCCAGAGATCCTAGATTTGATGTTTATGAAAGTGCTCACAGAGTTCCTTTTATTCCTGCTTCTGAAAATACTCCTCCAAAGCCTTCTATAAGTATTCCCATAGTAGATAAACGTGAACCTATGCATTATGACTTAAATGAATGGGAAGAAGATCGTTTCTTCAGTTCAAACCTTTATACTGATACAACTATTTATACAACCAATATCAGCGGTAAAAAGAATATTGCTCCTAACAGAGAAGGCGAGTTCTACGAAGAAAACTACAGATATGAACTTTTTTCTTCTGGGAAAAAAGGCGATACTATGACTTTGCTGGTAGATGGTACTTTTACAAACGATGATAGCAATTATAACCATCATTTTATGTTTAATCAGTTTACTTTTGATGTGGCTAATCAGCGTTCAAGACTTGTGCTTGGTCATGCTTTTCCAGAAATGTCAGAACTCTCTATAACTCAGAATATTTTAGGTATTTATGGTAGTCATAGGTTTGATAGTTATGGTGTTTCTGCTTTTGGTGGTTATTATGAAACTGAAAAAGAAGATTTGGATAACCCTCGTTATGTTGGCGGTTTCAGATTTGAACACCAGAAAGATGACTGCATAAAAATAGGTCTGAACTATGTTGGAACCGAAGATGAACGCGACAATGCAGCTTCAAACCTTGACCAACCTACTCTTTCAAATAGAGTTGTTTCAATGGATGTTAAGATGAAACCAACAGAAAACATTTTCCTCAATGCAGAAGTTGCAAGAAGCGATACTGATTTTGATAAACGTGACAATACTGGTGGTCAGGAGGGGACTGCTTACGTCTTTAAAGGCGGTTATGAAAGAGAAAATTTCAGAACTGAAGCCGGAATTGAGTATGCAGATACCGAATTTGCGACTCCGCTTGGGGAATCGCCTAGAGACGATAAGAGCTATTACGCAAGATTTTATTATGAATTGAACAAATATATCAGCACTAGAATTGGCTATAAGGAATCAAGAGACAATATAGCCAATTATTTGCGTTCTACTGTTGTCAGAAAACAAGATGAATTCCAAATGACAGTAAAACCAAGCGAATATTATAAAAACCTGAAAATAGATTTTTATTACCAGCCTATTCATGAATACTCTAGAAATACCGGTTTTATGGATAGATACATTGATTTGCTCTGGATAGAAATGAACCAGAAAGCAGGAGAAATGCTTTATTATGCTGGTTTTAGCAAAACAATAGATAGAGATGATATTGATAATATAAACGATCGTGATATCAACCGAATGGATTTGAACCTAACCTGGGAATGCGACGACCAGCACAAACTTTATGGTTCTTATACAATTGAAAATATCAAATACAGACGTGCTGATAACACCGAAAGAACTATTTGGAGCGGTTTGGGTGGAAGCACCAAGATTAACGAATATCTTTCTCTGGGTGTTGATTATTTGCGTGAAAGCATCAATGCTGCCGGTGTTTTATCAACCCATGACAAGTTGAATCTTTCTCTTACAAGAGAATATAACCCATCTACTAGATTAATTATTGACCTTTCCGGTAGTCGAACAGATTTTGAAAATTCTGAAAACGATTACGATGACTATACTGCCAAGCTTCGCTTGTTAAAGACATTCTGATGATTAAAAAACTATTAAAAACTTTATTTGTTTTATTGTTACCACTGCTTTGTTGTGGTGAAGTCTTTGCTTTGGCAAAAACCGCTTTGCCGGATTATCACGATGATGATTACTATGTCCCTGGTCATCTCATTGTTGCGATGTGCGATGGTCCTGTTTATTTCTGTCCTTCTGGGGAAAGGTCGTGGCAGCCGGTTAAAAATGGTCAGACTGTTATGCATGGCGATAGTTTGAGAACCTTATCAAATGGTTATATTGCTCTTTCCTGGGATGCCAAAAACATGGTTTTGGTTAAACCAAATTCTGGAATAAGAGTTATGATTTTCCCTGAAGGGAAGAATTATAAACTTCAACTACAGCTTTTTACTGCTGAAATAATGCTTTCAGCCCGCGATTCTGCTCAGATGGTTACAGAAAGCCGTTTTGGAACCAGCCTTGTTACACTTGGCGACTGTTCTATTATTTCCAATGACAATCAGGAAATCATCAGGTCGGCAAAGGGACAGACCTTGTTTAAACAAACTTTGGATGGTAATGAAATAACTGTGCCTGAAGGTTATGTTCTTGAAATGGAGCCTAGTGGTGCGGCTAAGCCTCTTTGTCAGTTCAATATTGCTACTGAATACGAAAATTACAAGCGTTTTGATAATTGGCTTAAACGCTTTGAACAACAGCATCAGAAAAGATTACCATCGGAAATCTTCTATAAAATTGATTCTGTTAAGATAAATGGCGAATTCTTGAGCAATATGCAGCATGAAAACGGTTTATATCAGATTGAAACAGCCGATAAACGAATTCCCAAAAACATATTGTTTCAGTTTAAGCTTACTCCATTGCCTCCGCCTCAACAGCGCTTTGAAGTAAGTTTGGGGAAAGACCTTGTTTATGCTGTAAGAGAAGGCAGGGACAATTATTATGAAGTTAATTTCGCTTTACCTTCTATTCCTGAATTTTTTGTAACTATTAACCAACTCGATAATATTAATCGCAGAGTAAGAATATTCAACGCTGGGTTCTCTGTTTACAACAAGCGTTTGGCTGAATTGAAAGCTAGAGAATTCTGTAAGCAGATGAGTGAAGCTGTAAGCAAACGAGATCAGCTCTGGTTCAGAAAATATGTTGCCAAAGATTTCAGAGATTTTCAGGGTAATACCTGGACTGATTTTTCCTTGGTTTGTCAAACTATAATGAGAAACTATAGAGATATCAGACTTATGATTCATCCTTTCAGATTTGAATTTAGGAAGGGCGAAACTCTTGTTCACGTTAACTACAGACTTACTGCGCTTACCGGAAACTGGCGATACCGCTATGACGACAAGGGCAGCGATATATACACTTTGAAAGCCGAAGAAGGTGTCTGGAAGCTTAGGTCAAAAGTTTCTGGAATGTTCTTTAATAGAATGAAAACCACTATTGATTTGAGAAAAGCTGTGCTTCGCGGTCGAGTTGTTGATGAACGCACAGGTTCTCCAATCGAAGGGGTAAAAGTAACTGTTGGTGGAACAGACTTAAAGGCTGTTACAGATTCTATGGGCGAATACGTTATATATAATGTTGAGCCTGGCAGATACAATATTTACTTTAGTAAGAACGGTTATGGCAATCTTACCGCTGCTTCTGTAACTCTGAGTCCAGCCGGCGAATACAATATTCAGCGCTAGTTGGTATCAACTGCTGTGCTTGGTTAAACCCCGATGCTGCCCCGCTATGCGGGGAAGCTGGCGAGCGTAAGCGAGACTGAAGGGGGAGCAATGCAAAGCATTGCGTAGACGAATGGGGATTTATGAAAATGAATAAAAATCTGATATTTACAATATTATTGCTATTTGCAGCCGTAATTAACCTTGTCGGTTGCTCAAGCTCTTCAGATAATTCCCTGAAAGGCGAATATGGCACTGTAACAGGGTCTCTTCTCGATGCTGCCAACTCAAATATTGTAGCAACGAGCGATTCTGGCGAATATATTATTCCAGTCAATGCTGACGGTCGTTTTTCTGCTAATCTTCCCGTTGGAGTTTATACTTTAAGTTATAGAGCAGCAACAGCAAACAATAAACTTGTATTGACCGAAAAAAAACTAATTGTTGCTAATAATGTAACTATTTCTGTCGTTGACTCAGAATTAGTACCGATTCCTCAGGTTTTGGCTGTTTCTATACCTGTTATTAATGATACTTCTGCCATTATTGAATGGGAAACGGATATAGAGTCTGATGGTTTCCTTGAATATGGAACTAATGAGTTATACGGTGTTTCTACTTATGTTTCAACAGACTTAACTACTCAGCATAGAGTTCAACTTACCTCTTTAATGCCAAATACAACTTATCATTTCAGAGTAGTTGCCAGCCGACATAATCTCGAGTCTACCCGTTTCTATACTCAGGACTACACTTTCACCACCCCTAATTATTGAGCAATCCCAAACTCTTAATTTTTTAAAAGCGGACAGTTGCTTGCTCAACCTTATTCTCCTCCGCGGTCTCTGTAAATTTGTACCTACGAATAGACTTTGAGGGAACGAGCCTTGTGCGGAGAATAGAAGGTCTCGCGTCTACTGTCCGCTCTGCTGTTCTATTGCTCTGTACTCTGTGCTCTCTAAAGTAGTCTACCCATTGTCATAAACGTATAGCTTTCAGGGCTAAAGCCCATACGCTATACTTTTTATGACGAATGTATAGACTCCACTAATCTCTCCTCTCTAAAAGACCCCCTTTTTTAAAGGGGGATGTCACGAAGTGACTGGGGGATTTTTGAGAACTTTGCCAAGTATTACAAAGTCAAGT
>JAEEGL017086061.1_pt1 | contig 12373 bp, 12 predicted proteins | sample 9134231 | NCBI WGS metagenome assembly JAEEGL01 (sample SAMN16246548, study PRJNA631951) | gut metagenome | biome: gut microbiome; feature: rumen; material: fiber-attached | host: Bos | place: Iran: Karaj | collected 2018-10 | reverse complement strand
AGATTAACTGTTTCGTAATTTCCTGCAACATGTCTGTTTGTTACTATATAAGGAGCACCGTTTGAAGCATACCAGATGAATCCGGAACTTCGAATTCTAAAAATTTAAATCTTTCTTTAAGGCATTTTTTACATTTATCTCGCATAAACAGCAGGTTTTATCAATGAATCTTCGGGAAGTCCCCGTACCTGGTGGTCCAGCAGGGGCTTAAAAACTCGCGCTTCATTTCCCATCCGGTATTTTCAAAGCCTTTGGCAAGTGTAATTGCTCCACGGCCATACGCTTTTGTTATTTCATCCAGGCTGTTCATTAAATGGCGCTTCTTTACATCCTCGCGGGGGTCTGTCCACAGTTCGCCCTGAAACGCTTCCGGAAAAAGCTTCATCAGAGTGACCATGATTGTTTTATAGCCATAACCAAGACGGAAAATGCGGGGGAGGGCAGTTCTGGCAGCCATTACTATATCCGGCGTGTAACTTGTCATCCGTGGCAGTTCTACAATCGCACCGTTTGAATACTGTTCACTGGGATTGTCAGCGTAGTAATTGCAGGTAGAAATATAGATGGAAACGGCACCGCATTCGCTTTTCTGGGCACGCAGGCGTTCTACGGCGAGTTCTGCATACTGCACCAGGGCACATTCAAGCGTTTTTATATCATAGACCCTTTTGGAAAACTGACGGCTTGAAGTGATTACATCCTTTTTTTCGCGGATAACTTTATCAATGCAGGAAATTCCGTTCAGCTCCTGGACTGTCGCAAATCCCTGAATTGTAAGCAGCTTTCTGGCATCGCATAAGGGCATATGCTTTAACTCCAGTGCATTCTTGATTCCATGCATCATCAATGTCCGCGCACGGGCAGGCCCAATTCCCCAGATTGTGCCGCAGTCGGTTAGGGCCAGAAGTTCATCAACCTTGGAAGGCTCATAGACAAAAACCCCGCCGTGTTCCTTTGCTTTCTTGTTGTAGAGCTTGGCAAGTGTCTTTGTAGGAGCTGCACCCACGCAAATCGGCATCCCGACTTCTCTATAAATCCTCTGCTTAAGCTCATGGCCAATTTCATACCAGTCGGAAACAGAGAAATTGCACTTGTCGAAGAAAAGAAATGACTCATCAATTGAATATTCTTCGATATCCGGTGCATATTCCATGTAAATCGACGTAATCCGCCTTGAAATATCTGCATAAAGCGTATAGTTGCTCGAAAAAACACTGACTTTTCGCAATTCGCACACATCTCGCACCTGAAAAAACGGGTCTCCGCGCTTAATTCCCAGGGCCTTAGCTTCTTTATTAAGGGCAATTATTACCCCGTCATTGTTCGAGAGCACCACCACAGGCTTTCCGCGAAGGTCAGGACGAAAAATCTGCTCGCAGGAGGCATAAAAACTGTTCCCGTCAGCATGGAGAATCATGATTTCACCGAATGAATCACTGTGATAATGGCACCTGTCACCATAGCTTCGTGTTTTATATTGCACACACGCCCGATTACAAACTCGCCGTCACTTTCGTAAACCACCAGCGAATTGGGAGTGATTTTCTTTGCACGGTCAATGATTAAAAGGTCGCCGTTAAAGATGCACATATTCCTGTAGCGGTCGGTATCAACCTTCATGAATACAGTTGCAGCCGGATGCTTTATATAGAGAGTATTTAAATCAAATCTGTTGTCTTCATATCCCTGTGCCGGGCTTGGAAATCCTGTAATCATAATAAATCAACGGTGACAGAGCCTGCCAAAACCGCATTCAGCTCCTTACGACAAACTCATGACTATATTAATATTACATTCGGAATAGTTTAAAGTCAATAAAAATAATCAAATGGAATAGTATTTATTTATTTTTTATTGTATGATATACTATTGGAAGAGGTATCAAATGGAAGCAGCGGATTTTTGGAACAGGATTAAAACAAAACTGGCAGAAAAGGGCAAGACTCAGGAATGGCTCTGTAATGAAACAGGCATGGATTTACAGTCTATGCGCAACAGAATCTACAAATCGCGCTTTCCGTCCATTGAAGAGGCCCTCAGGATCCTTTCAGTTTTTGGCACTACAGCTGAAGAGTTTTTCGGCATCTCGAATGAAGGCCTGAAATCAACTATAGCCGAAGATGTCATGCTGATTCCCGTAGTTGACCAGGCGTTTTCTGCAGGACACGGACAGTTTGTACCCGATTCAGATACAGTTACAGATTACATTGCAGTTCCCAAGGAATTACGCAAATACGGTGACAGATTCGCAGCTTCAAGAGTTAAAGGCGATTCCATGGAACCAACACTGTCCAGCGGCGACATCATCATCTGTGATATGAACGGCTACGACGGCGATGACGGCATTTATACGATTATCTACAAGGGAAAAGGCTTCGTAAAACGTCTGCAGCGTACAAGTGAAGGCGTAAAAATCATTTCTGACAACAAGCACTATGACCCAATGTACGAACCTTCCGAAACAGAAGATTTCCGTGTAATCGGTAAGGTACGCTCGGTGCTGCATAATATATGATTTTCTGGATGAAGTTGCAGCTGAAGTTAATTATACTGAATGGTGACAGAGAGGGGTACTGTACAGGGCAAAATCTGCGGGATATAACGCTTTGGTAGACAGAATCTTCATTATAAGAAGCGCGGTGTATGTGTTTTAAGTGCCGTACACCTCGTTTGGTTCAGAAAATAAAGCAACATACTATCATCACTTCAAAAGCTTACAAATTGTATTACTGAACTTATCGATGATTTTATCAACTGTCTTTTTATTTCTAATTGCATCTATCCAATCTGAAGGAATATCACCATAATAAAGACCTGCAATACTTCCAGCGATACAAGCAACAGTATCTGTATCACTTCCTAGATTTACGGCTTTAAGTACACAGTCTTTGTAATTGTTTGTAGTGAGGAAACACCATAAAGCTGCTTCAAGAGTATCTACTATATAACCAGAACTTTTGATTTCTGATTCTGGGAGTTCAGTAAAACTTTGATGAATAATTCTATCATATTTAGATAAAGCATCTGAGTATTCAGGGTGATTTCTGACATATGAACCGACAACCGGAAGTGCCCTTTTTAGCAGGTCTTCTTTAGGTGTTTCCTCCAGAATCTCAAACATAATAGCGGTGTAAATATCACATCCAATTAATGAAATTGCATGCCTATGAGTAAGACTTGAAATGTTATGGACTAATTCAAAATTCTCTCCAGCATTAGTCCCACAAACATAAAATAAATATAATGGAAGTGGTGCTATTCTCATAAGAGAGCCATTTCCATTATCAAATTCACTTCTCTGCCCGCATTCTAATGCAGATACCCCCATGAGATAATTCATAATGGATTTTCTGCAGCTACCACCAATGTCAAAAAGTTTGCCATCTGGAGTAAATTTGCTTTCAATAAACCAGGCTGAAAAGTTTTTCATTATATCATCGTAATCGAGGATTTTAAGGCGGCCGATACTCTCTGCAAGACAAAGCATCATGCTTGAATCATCTGACCAGCTGCCTTTTGGAAGATTGTATGTTCCATAACCAATCATATCTATAACTGGCTTTGCTTTACGTTCTTCTCTTGAAGTGAATTCAACAGGAACTCCGAGAGCATCTGCAACAATTGCGCCATATAATGTGTTATATATTTTCTGTTTCATAAATACTCCGAAAAGATTATCTCTGGTGTTAATCTAAGAATAACTTCAAAAATCCATAAGTTCAAGTAAACGTCTAACAGCAGAGAAACACCTAGATTACATATTCAACATTTTTTAGAACACGCTGCAGAAACTGTTTTGTACGGTCTTCTTTAGGATGATTAAAAATTTCCTGGCTGGTGCCTTTCTCAACAACGACTCCCCCATCCATAAAAATAACCTGTGAAGCAACTTCTTCTGCAAAACTCATTTCGTGCGTAACAATAATCATTGTTGTCCCTTCTTTTGCAAGCTCTTTAATGACAGAAAGAATTTCTCCTACAAGTTCCGGATCAAGGGCACTGGTCGGCTCATCAAAAAGAACAACATCAGGATTTGGTGCAATAGCCCTTGCAATTCCTACACGCTGCTGCTGGCCTCCGGAAAGCTGGGAAGGATAATAATTCTTGCGGTCAAGCATGCCAACCTTCTTCAAGGCATTTTCTGCAATCTGGCGGGCCTGGTCCTTTGGTATTTTTCGTGCAGTAACAAGTCCCTCCATTACATTTTCCAGGGCAGTTTTATTTGCAAACAGATTATAATTCTGATAAACAAAACCTGTCTTTCGCCTTACATTTAAAATTGTTTTTTTATTTGCATGGACAAATGGAGTTTTTATTTCATCAAATTCAAGTTCACCGGAATCTGCTGTTTCAAGGAAATCAAGAATTCTCAAAAGCGTAGTTTTACCGGAACCGGAAGGTCCAAGAATAACAACTACATCACCCTTTTCTACTGTTAAATCAACACCTTTAAGGATTTCATTTTTATTAAAAGACTTACGAACGTTAGTTATTTTAAGCATATTCCTTTTCCTCCGACACAGAAGCTTTTATAAGGCCAGAAGTTCCATTTTTTTCCGTTTTATAGCGTGAAGCTGATTTCTCCCAAAGCTTGAACAACTTCTGAACAACCGTACAGATGATTATATAAATCACAAAAATATCAAGATAAGATTCTATATAGTTATAGCCGAACGAAGCTTCTATTTTTGCAACTGCAGTAATATCCTTAACAGTCATCATAAAAGCAAGTGATGTATTCTTTATCAGATTCACAGTCGCAGTACATAGATTTGGAAGTGCAGCCGTGAGTGCCTGTGGAATAATTATCCTTCTGAAAGTCTGCCAGTAAGTTAGCCCGCAGGTATACCCCGCTTCAAGCTGCCCGCGGTTAATTGTAAGCAAAGCAGAACGGAATACTTCTGAAAGTCCTGCAGCTGTACTAAGCGAAAACACAAAGTAAGCATAAATAATCGGATTCAGGGAAAACACATCTATGCTGCTCCCTATGCTTTTAAACCAGGCATTAAGTGCTGACGGCAGCAGGGAGTACACAACCAGTATTTGAAGCACAACTGGAGTTCCCCGAATAAAAGAAACATATACTGCACATATTTGATTTAATACCTTAATTTTATGAAGCCGTGCCAGAGCAATCAGAAAGCCTAATATACTGCCAAACAAAAGAGAAACAACTGTAATCAAAAGTGTTGCAGGAACTGCTGCCCAAAGTTTAATGAAGGTCTTAATTAAAAATTCTGTATCAAACATAGAGTTCCCCCGCTACAAAGATTTTCTGCCTTTTGAATAATGCTTTTCTATTTTCTTAAAAAGCTGTTCAAGTAAAATTGTAAGGGACCAGTAAATAATTGCCAGGGCCATATAAGTTTCTATAGCATAGGCACCATAGTTTAAACTGATAATAAGGTTTCCTTTTCCCATTACATCTACAAGGCCTATAGTAAAAGCAAGTGAACCTTCCTTTAGAAGAACTATAAAACTGTTTCCAAGGTTTGGAATTGAAATTACAAAAGCCTGTGGTAAAGTGATTCGTCTGAAAGCTTCTGCTTCTGTAAGGCCGCTTGTAAGGGCTGCTTCTCTCTGTCCTGCAGGAACTGCAAGATAACTGGAGCGCATTATTTCGGCAGCACTGGCACTAAAAAGAAGTCCCAGAGCCGTAATTACATAAAAGACTTTTGACCAGCCATTTATATCAACCTTGAATAAAGCCCAGAACAGATTTGGCAGGCCATAGAATACAACAAACAGCATTACGATTGACGGTGTACAGCGGAACGCATTGATAATGAATCCCGCAACACGGTTCTTCCATTTATGCTTTGAAAGCATTCCTCCGGCTAAAAGAAAACCAATTCCAACGCCTACAATAACAACGCCTATAAGGATTTCAAAAGTAACCAGAAGATAAGGGAGCAATACAGGGATTGTCTCAAATATTCTGGCCGGATAAAAAGGTCTGTCCATAACTGCTCCCCTTATAAAATTTCATCAGGCTGACTGACTGCTTAATTGTTCAGCAGGGCCGAAATGTCTTCGCCAAAGTACTGAATTGCAAGCTTTGAGATAGTACCATCAGCCTTAAGCTTTGCATAGGCTTCATCATAAGCATCTGCAAATTTCTGCTGTTTTCTGTTAAAAAGCGGCCAGGTTGGAATGCCCTTGTAAGTTATATACGAAAGCTTATCCTTTAAGTGTCCGTAAGGAGCTCCGTCTTTAAGAACATTGTTCTGGAACGAAAGCTTAATATCAAGATATGCATCGTAACGGCCTTCATTTACCCAGATATAGCCGTCTGTTGCTCCAAACTGGTCACCTGCAATCAGCTTAATCTGTTCTGCCGGATGTTCCTTATTGTAATCATCAATAATTGCATACTGGGCACTGGCAGGACCTATAGGAACAAGTTTACCTGAATAGCGTGCAAAAGAAGGGAGATCTGTAATCTTATCTGCAGTAGCATTTCGAATTACAATTCCAACAACGCTTGCGCCAATTGGATTTTTAGGGAAGAGATACTTCTTTTTTCGTTCCTCTGTTACCCAGACACCCTTGGTACCTGCATCATATTTACCCTGAAGAACACCAATAAGCAAATCATCATCTGATGTCGGAAAGAATTCAAATTCATATTCTGGAAGAAGCTTATCTATTTCCTTCATAACTGCAACTTCAAAACCATCTGATTCACCCTTATCATTTACAAAATCATAGGGAATATAATAGTTTGTGTGTGCTACACGAACCTTCTGAGCCTTTATTTTCTTTTCCTTTGCAGAAAGAGATGTTAAAGCCAAAGCAATAATTAAAACAGCTGTTATTATTTTTTTCATATCAATTACCTCTTAATAATTTAATTTCAGGAGCTTTTATCTGGCAGCTTCCCTAACCCATTCAAATCTCTCAAAGCTGATATCCTTCGGAACAGTACAATCAGCACCAAGAATAATTCCTGTTTTTCCGGAATCTTTCAAGAGCCTCTTTGTTTCCGCCTGAATCTCTTCTTTTGTCCCGGTATATAAAAGGCCCTTCCTTGTATTCGCAAAACCACCGATTACTGCTTTACCACCAAAAAGTTTTTTCCCTTCTGCAAGAGAAACTCCCTCCACGGTAGAAGCAAAATTCACAGCCTTTGCAGGATAATTCCTGAAAACAGAAAGATTGTTACGTGCACCCTCATAGCCGCATACATGAAGGATATTTTTTCCTCCGGCAGAATTTGCTGCAGTTAGCACACTAAGCTCTGATGGAGAAATAACTTCTGCATATAATTCAGGCCCTGCACTAACATCCTGAATCGACTGAGTGCTCAAATAAATTCCATCTGCGCCACCCTCTTCTATAACAGCGCGGGCAAGCTTTTCTGTGTTTGAAGCAATTACACCGAGTGCCCTGATAACAGCATCCTTGTCTTCCCTGATAAACTGAGCAAGTTTTTTATCTGCACCTTCTATTGACCACTTAAATGCAGTTGCCGGTGCAAATACATTGTAAAAAGTAAGAACTTCATTACCAAAGCTCTCAGTCAATTCTTTTACAAGCGAAACCTGATCGCGAATCCATTTGTCATCTGCTGCAACAGGTTTTAATCTGCCCAGGTCTCCAGCCGTTTTAGCCGAGCGCAGAACCTTAGCTGTTTCCTGTTCAAAGAAATATCCGTCACTCATAAGCTTTACAAAGTCCGGCTTAAAAGTGCTTACAAAATGCTTGTGTCCGCTGATATTCTGCCCTCTCATTTCAGGTTTTTCATAGGCCGAAATAAGCTCATTTTCTGTATAATGAAACCAGAAGCCAACAGGAACTCTTTCAACAGGTTTATTATTAAATGCATTCCAGACTAATTCTTTTTTATCCATAAATTTCTCCTGACAAGGGAGGGGAAAGCCTCCCCCTGCGCGTACACTTCGTTGTCCGCTACCCTCTCTCCTAAGGGACTCTGCCCCTTAAAAACCCCGGTTTAAATTGCCCCAAATCCTGCTTCAAGGTCGTTGATGATATCATCAATATGTTCAGTACCAATTGAAAGACGGATTGTATTCTGTGCAATTCCCTGATCAGCAAGCTCTTCATCATTAAGCTGGCTGTGAGTTGTGCTTGCCGGATGAATTACAAGTGACTTAACATCAGCAACATTTGCAAGGAGACTGAAAATCTTTAAGTTATCGATAAATTTCCATGCTTCTTCGCGGCCACCCTTGATGTTGAAAGTAAAAATGCTTGCACCGCCGTTAGGAAAGTATTTCTCATAAAGTGCATGATCCGGATGCCCTGCAAGTGAAGGATGATTTACTTTTTCTACCTTTGGATGCCTGCTCAAAAACTCTACAACCTTCTTTGTGTTTTCTGCATGGCGCTCAAGTCTAAGGCTCAAAGTTTCAATTCCCTGCAAAAGAAGGAAGGCGTTGAACGGGCTTATTGCCGCACCTGTATCGCGGAGAAGGATTGCACGAATGTAAGTAACGAATGCAGCCGGTCCTACAGCATCATAAAAAGAAACCCCATGATAACTTGAATTAGGAGCTGCAATCTGAGGATATTTCCCGCTTGTCTTCCAGTTGAATTTTCCGCTTTCTACAATGATACCGCCGAGTGTTGTTCCGTGACCGCCAAGAAACTTTGTTGCAGAGTGAACTACAATATCAGCTCCATGCTCAAACGGACGGATAAGATATGGAGTTCCAAAAGTGTTATCTACTACAACAGGAAGTCCGTGTTTGTGTGCAATAGCAGAAATTGCATCAAGGTCTGGAATATCTGAGTTTGGATTTCCCAAAGTTTCAAGATAGATTGCGCGTGTATTTTCTTTGATTGCTCCTTCTACTTCTGCAAGGTTGTGTGCATCTACAAAAGTTGTTGTAACGCCGTATTGCGGGAGTGTATGAGAAAGAAGATTATAACTTCCGCCATAGATGGTTTTCTGAGCAACAATGTGTCCGCCGTTTGCTGCCAGTGCTTCGATTGTGTAAGAAATTGCTGCAGCCCCAGAAGCAACTGCTAAAGCAGCAGAACCTCCTTCAAGTGCTGCAACACGCTTTTCTAGAACGTCTTGAGTTGAGTTTGTAAGGCGTCCGTAAATGTTTCCTGCATCTGCAAGTCCAAAACGGTCTGCAGCATGCTTTGAATTATGGAATACATAAGATGTAGTCTGATAAATTGGTACAGCGCGGCTGTCTGTTGCAGGGTCAGCCTGTTCCTGTCCAACGTGTAACTGTAATGTTTCGAATTTATAATTTGCCATATGTGTTTTCTCCTTTTTTTTGTCATCCAGAATTTGATTCGGGATCTCTTTATTGATTCAGTATAGATGCTGAAACAAGTTCAGCATGACGGCACTATCGCCAGCATGACGGCTTTACTGCCAGTTTTGTGAAAGACAACAACAGAGGCGCATGACTCCGTTGCGGAAATTTTCACGGACTAATTTTTCGAAAAACAATTTCATACTGTATGCCTCCTGTTTATAATATTGTATACCTATTTGTTTACTAGGTAACTAATTTATATACCTATAATCCTACTATGTCAATAGGTTTGTAAAATTTTTTTTATTAAATTCCCACTGCCCCAAATTTTAGCTTATGGTGATTGACAGATGGGTCTTTAGTGTTACAATTATTGTAAATAATATTTAAATTTTTATGCGGTCTGGAGGTGTTTTTGTATGGAAGTTTTAAAAATCAGCGGTTTATGTAAGACATATCCTGGTTTTTCTCTAAAAGATGTTTCATTCAATCTGGAAAAAGGTTCAATCATGGGCTTTATAGGACGAAACGGAGCGGGAAAAACTACTACATTAAAATCGATTCTGAATCTCGTGCATCCTGACAGCGGTTCCATAGAATATTTTGGCCTGCCGCTTTTAAATAATGAAGATGCCATAAAGCAGCGTATCGGGTATGTTGTAAGCTCTACAGGCTATTACAAGAAGAAGAAAATCCGTGATATTACAGAAATTACACGAAGCTTTTACTCCCAGTGGGATGACAGTGCGTGGAAGCATTATCTGGAGGTCTTTAAGCTTGATGAAAACAAATCGCCGGAGCAACTTTCTGAAGGAATGAAGGTAAAATACTCTATTTCGCTTGCACTTTCTCATAAGGCAGAACTGCTGATTCTGGATGAACCTACTAGCGGACTGGATCCAATTTCCCGCGCAGAACTCCTGGATATATTCAATCAGCTCAAGGCTAAGGGCATTTCCATTTTATTTTCTTCGCACATCACTACGGACCTGGACAAATGTGCAGATTCAATCACCTATATCAAGAACGGGTCAATTCTGTTTTCCGGCAAAACTGAAGATATTGGCATGAGCTTAGATGATTACATGCTTACAAACGAGAAGGAGGAAATTCATGTCTGAAAATAACGTTTCAAAAGGAACTTTTAGTAAATTACTGCGCAAAGAGATTAAGCTTTCATCTTCTCCGCTCAGCTTTATTTTTATCGCGTTTTCACTTATGACTTTTATTCCAGGCTACCCCATCACTATCGGAAGCTTCTTTATCTGCCTGGGACTCTTTTATACATTCCAGAACGGACGGGAAGCAAATGATATAATCTATTCAGTATTGCTCCCGATTGCAAAGAAAGATGTTGTTAAAGCCCGCTACATTTTTGTGTGCTTTATACAGATGATATCCATAGCTTTAATGCTGATTTTTACGATTATCAGAATGACACTTTTAAAAGACGCAGAAGTTTATGTCACTAACCCGCTCCAGAATGCCAATCTTTTCTACATCGCTTTCTGCCTCATAGTATTTCTGCTTTTCAATATGATTTTCGTGCAAGGCTTTTATAAGACAGGATATTATTTCGCAAAGCCATTTATTGCCTTTATTGTAGCTGCAATGCTGGTTGTAGGCCTGGCTGAAGCATTACATCATATTCCGGGCCTTGAATTTGTGAGCGAAACAGGATTCGTGCATAAAAGAGACCAGCTGTATGTTGTGCTGACAGTCTTCATGCTGTACATACTGGGAACCGTTTTGTCATGCAGGAATTCGCAGGCCAGGTTCGAAAAGATTGATTTGTAATGCCGTCATGCTGGATTCGTGAGATTCCGTCATGCTGAATTTATTTCAGCATCTCTATACGTACAGATTCCGAAACTAGTTCGGAATGACAAGTTGCTGTCTGTCATGCTGAAACCAGCGATGTACTGTGTTTCGACAGGCTCAACAACCATGTTTCGACAGTTTATCGAAGTATTCAGGGTGAGTGGCTTTTTCATCACCCTTAGCCCTGTGTTGATGAAACTCAAAGTTTAACCTAATATATACGGTACTCAAATGATAGTCCCGGGCGGTAAAAACTCAGGCCGTGCACTGCTTAAAGACGACTCGAATCAGTTTGGACTTGTATAAAAGGAGCGTATCTCAATGATTCAAATTGCACCGTATAAAAAGAAATTGCTGAAAATTTTTATCCCTATTATGCTCAGTAATATCATTGGGCAGGTGCAGATGATGATAGACCGCATCTTTTTAGGCAGGCTTGATATTCTGTATATGAGTGCCGTAGGAAATGCGACGACTCCCCTATGGACTACTATGTCTTTTGTGTATTCGCTTTCTCTGGGAGCTTCAATTCTAATCAGTCAGGCTGTTGGTGCTAACGATTTGAACAGGGCTAAGTCATATTCTGCTGCCCTTGTGAAATTCCATAACGTAATACCGGCGCTTTTATTCTTCTTCTGGATGTTCTGTTCGCCTTTCGTTTATAAGCTGATGGGCGTTTCTGAAGCCGTTATGCCGTATTGTGTAAGCTATACGCGAATCTATTCGCCAGTTTTCCTGATTCTGGGGCTCGGGGCAAGTTACGGCGTGGTTTTCCAGACTTCTAACTATACAAAACCTCTTGTAGCCTATGGTTTAATCCGCTCTCTGCTGAATATTCTGCTGGACTATATTTTTATCTTCGGGCACTTTGGTTTTCCCCGCATGGAGATAAACGGTGCTGCTTTAGGTACAACGATTTCAGAATATGTCGGTGCGCTTTACCTTTTATTTGTAACGATTTCTAAGCGCGACAAGTTTTTTACAGGTCCTTCCCTGAAAGAAATTTTTACCGCACGCTTAAAGCCTTATTTTGATTCCGTAAAGCTTGGTGTAAATACTGCCCTGGAAGACTTTTTGTGGAATCTCGGCAACATTTTTATTATCCGCATTTTAAACACAATCGATGAAAAAGCTGCCGGCATCTATTCCATGGTGTTTACAGTAGAAGTAATTTTCGTAGTTATTATTGGCGCTTTAGGAAACAGCACTTTAACTGTAAGCGGAGAAGCAACAGGTGCCAAGGATTATTCCCTTTACCGCAGGGTAGTTTTTACAACTTTGCGATGGGCCTTTGAAGTTTCTGCCTTTGCCTT
>JAEEGL016497556.1_pt1 | contig 12373 bp, 8 predicted proteins | sample 9134231 | NCBI WGS metagenome assembly JAEEGL01 (sample SAMN16246548, study PRJNA631951) | gut metagenome | biome: gut microbiome; feature: rumen; material: fiber-attached | host: Bos | place: Iran: Karaj | collected 2018-10 | reverse complement strand
CTTTTGCATCATCTGTATTGCCTAATTGATAATCAATAGCAGCTTTTAAATTATAAGCTTCAATTAAACAACTTTCATATAAAGCAGGAGAATTAGCAAGTGATTGTCTTGGCATACCAGGATCAACTCTACTTTTTAATATAATATCAGGATGATTTTTATTAGCATCTTCTAATATATTTTGAATACAAGTATGAGCAGAAGATAACATTTTTAATTTATAACAACAAACACCAATATTATATTCAATATCAGGACTCTCACCTAATTTTTTAGCATTAGTAAACATTTGTTGTGCATCTTCAAATTTATTTTCTTTATATAAAACACAACCTTTACAAACTAAAGTTTCTTGTCTATCTTCACTAGCATTATTTAATATTTTCTCTGAATCAGATAAATCATTCATTTGATATTTAATTGCAAATTGTAAAATACTTTTTTGATGATTATAATCAGGAGGAATAGCATTTGCTGCTTGTAAAGCTTCTTCATAATTTTCTGCTTTATATAATGCTTGTGCAAGGTAAATTCTATATTCTACTATATTTGGGTAATATTTTGTTAATTGTTCATACATATCTGCTGCTATGTCATAATTTCCTGTTAAGTAATTACAGTAACCTAATAAGGATAATGCTGCACGTGAACGAGGATTTGATTCTAGTTGAATGTTTAATATTTTTATTGCTTCTAAGTATTCTTGGTCTTTTATTAATGTGTATATTTGATTTGTGTATTGACCTTCGAATTGCATTTTTTTTTTATATGGTTTTATTTTATTTTTATAGGGGTTTTATTTTATTTTTTTTTTTTAAATTTTTTTTTTATGATATGAGAAATTGGTTTTGAGATAGTTTTTTATTTCATTTTTAATAAGTTGTTTAAGGTAAATTGGGTTTTTATATTTAAATAAATTTAGAGGAGGGTTTTTTAATTTTTAAAAAAAGAAAGAAGTTATTTAAATAATTTATATTATTTGAATATAATTTAAAAAATTATTTTTTATTAAATATAAAATTATATTTAATTAATAAAATAATTCAAGATATTAAAGAATAAAATAAATTTATTTGTTCTAAATTTTTCAAATAGTATATTAAAATAATACATTAAAAATGATTTAAGTATTATTTATCATATTCTCTATATTATATCAAAAAAAAAAATTTTAATTTTTTTATTTTTTATTTATAAATAATTCATATTATACATTTAAAAATTTATAAATCACTTATAATATATAAGATAACACAATGAAGTATAATCACTATTAACTTCCAATTTATTTCATAAAAACAATAATAAAATCAACTATAATCAAATAAATTAAAAATCAATTTTTAACTTATAACAAAATTACTATATTCTCCATTTATAAGAAATTCACCTTCACTTTTCATTCTCCTTAATTTTTTTTCAGCCTTAGGTTTAATTAAATGTTCCATTTTCAAAACGGCAAAATGACTTAAAGGTTTATTAACAGGATTTTCAAAAACAAGAGCTTTTAATTCTAAATAAAAAGTCATATAAACACTTAATTTAACATAAACATTATATTGTATCATTTCTAAAAATTTCATTTCTAAAATATTTAATTGATTTTTTTCAAAAAATGGATAAATATAAGAAAAATCTCCATTAGATAAATATTTATCATCCCAAATTTTTTGACTAATCATTAAAGAAACAAAAATTAAAGGTCTCCAATTTGTTGTTTGTAAACTTAAACCTGTTAAAGCAATAATTCTATTAATATAAATTAAACTTATAATACAACATTCAGAAGAAAATTGAACACAATTATATAATGCTTCTATAAAATTTATCATATCATCTAAAGTTGGAATTTTTCTTATATTTTCTATTCTTTGTTTATCAAAATATTGTGGATATTCATCAATGTATTTTTCTTCTGAAAAAAAGTATAAATCACTTTTTTTACTTATTGTTTTACCTAAATTTAAATCTTCATTTAATTGACTTTGTAAAATTGTTGAAACTGCTTTTATCATATTTTTTACATTTGGTGATGATATTGTAGTATCTAAAAATATGTTACTTGTTGATGATGATTTAAAATTATGAAATGGTGCACTTGAGATTATTCTCTTTGAAGGCAATTTATTATTTTGTTTTATTCCTGGTGTAAATGCAATTTTTGACATTTTTTTATACTTTTATATTAATATTATAATTTATATAAATAATATTTAATTAAATAAAAGAAATTAAAAATATTTAAATCATTATTTATATATTTTCATGAATAAAAATATATATAAAAATTTTTTTTAAATGAATTATATATTTTTAAAACAAATATTTTAAAATTCTACTAGAATTATGTTAGTTTTTTTCCAGTAGTTTATTTCATTTTAACTAGTTAAAAAATCTGAAATAATCCAGATAATTTTAATTACCATAATATAATATATTATATATTTTTATATTCCATCTTTTTTATTTATATATGAATTATGATTAATTATAAAGTTGTTTAATTCATAAAAATTTTTATTATTATATGATATAATTAAATCATTAAAATGTTTAATAAAATTTATTGAATTTTCTATTTTTTCATATATTATATATTTTTCTATAACACTTAAATCCATATTTAATTTATTTATTAATGATATTGGATTATCATTATCTCTTAAAGGAATTTCAATAAAATTATTTGAATTAGGTAATTTAATTTTAATATTTAAAAGAATATTATTTTTATTTCTATTATTATTATCAATCATAAAAGGTGTAGAACATTTTGGATTTATTCTTATTGGAGGACATGATAAAATATCACTCATATAAATGTACTTCTTTTTATTTTTTTCTTCTGGGTTTTTTGTCATATTATAATTTAAATTTTGAGGTTTTTCTATATTATTATTTACATTTTTATTTGATTCTATTTTAGATTTTCTATTATTATTTTGATAATAATAATAATTATCAAATAAATTAGTATAAAAATTGTTATCATTTTTTACAATATTATTATTATTATTAATATTTGAAATTTTATAATTGTTAATAATATTTGGATTTGTATAAATTGTATTATTATATTTTAAATAATTATTATTTCCAATTTGTTCATTAACATATGGATTTAAAGTATCATTATTATAATTTTCAAATTTTTCATTTTCTAAATTATTAATCATCTTATTGTTTTTATTATTTTTCTTTTTTTTTTTATTGTTTTTTTTAGTTGTTTTCAAGTCATTAGGAAAGAAAATAATATTTTCTTCTCTTTTTTGTTCTTTCAATTTATGACTATTCAAATTAGTATCATAAATTTTCGTTTTATCAATAATACTATCAGTATTATTTGAATTTAATATTAAATTCATATCATTATTTTTACTTGAATTTATATTATAATTCTTTTCAATTTTAGGAGTTAAATTACAATTTGTTGCAAAAGAAGTTGTATAATCTGAATCATTTTCTTTAAATAAAGTTAATTTTGTGTTTTTTTCTTCTGAATTTGAATTTCTTTTATTATTCATCTTCGATAAATTTTTACTTTCATTTGAAAATTTTTTTAAAATTTTAACTATATAATTTTTATTTTTTTCTTCAATTTTTTTAATAAATGATTGTTTTTGTCTTTTTTCTCTTTTTTTCCTTATTTTATTTTCTTTTTTGAATTTATTTTTTAATGATAATTGAAAAGACTCATTAAATTTATCATAATTTTTTTGAAGCATATTTTTATTATGATTAAAATTATGAGTTTTTAAGTATACTTCCATTGTTTATTTAGGAATTTTTTATAATAAATCTTAATTTTATTTATTTATTATTTCTCTGTAATATATTTAAAATAATTATTTATAAGATATATTAATATTTTTATTTTAATTATTTTTTTTAATTGTACTATTTATAAACATGAAAAGAAAAACTTTACTTATTAAAATAATTGTATTATAATCCAAAAGATATCTATTTTATTATGATTATGTTTCTTTAAAAATAATTTTTTTATTATATAATAAATATAAATAATCTAAATGTCATAAAGATAAAAATAATAAGTATCATTTTTTATTTTCTGATTCTACCTACTTTTTGAGACCTTTTTTGGATGATTTAATTTTTCTAAATTAAAATAGTTATTAATAAACTCATAAGATTTTCACTTCTAATAAAAGTGAAGTTTTTTAGCAGTTAATATTAAATTATTTAATGTTAATTTTTAAACGGTTAATTAATAAGTTTTTATTATTACTTTTTTTTTAACTTAAAGAAAAGATAATTTAACCTTATTATTTCTCATGTTAGATACTTTTAGGTAAAAATTCTTTATATTAATTTGAATTTTCATTTCATATAAATTTATAAAATAAATTTAATTGTTCTATATTTTTTATCCAGAAATAATATAAATTAACATGTAATTAAGATGAATGAGTAATAAATTTAATGATTTCATTTCAATTTTCTTTATTTTGGAGATTTTTTTATATATGATATTTATTTCTTTATTTTTTTCAGAAAAATATTCGTAAAAAAGAAAAATCACTAACATAAAAAATTTTTAAAATGAATATTCTAAAAATTGATATAGAAAAATAAAAATTAATATTATAATATAATATATAAAGTTATTTAATTGAAAAATAATTTAATGAAATTAAACTTAAAAAATATTAAGAAGAAATCATTCCATTAAATATAAATTAATCAAAAAAAAATAAATAAAGACAAAAAAATTAACTTAAAATATTAAAAAAAATTTCCAAAAAATAGAAAAAAATAAAATACAAAAAACAAAAAAAAAAAAAGAATTAAAAACAAACAAAACAAAAAAAAAAAAAAAACTACATATCAAAAAATAAAAAAAATACTTAATAAGAATCTTTTCTCCTATGAATATTTTCCCTTTCATTTCTTTTCCTTTTCCCATTTCCTTTACTAGGAACATACCCTAAAATATAACCTTGAGTTCTCAAAGGAGCTCCAAATCCCATTAAAAAAGGATTACATTTTAAAATATTTTTCATTTCTTCTAAAAATTCTTTTTTTTTTAAATTCCATAAATCAACATCTTTAACATTAATTTTTAATTCTTCATCATCAGAATCAAGTAATCTTTGATTTTTATATTGTAAATTTTTATCTTCTCTTAATTGTCTTTTCATTTCACTTCTTCTATCTTTTCTAACATCAATAGGATTACAACCATGACAACCACAAAAATTACAACCTTTTTCACTTAAAGTATATTTTCTTTCACTTTTTGGTACTTGACATAAACAAGATTTTCCTGTTTTTGAAAAAGCTCTCATACATTCTTTACAACAACCATTTTTCATTATAAATTTTGAAGGATAATTTGAAAAATAAGGTGATGATTCTCTACTTTGTGAACGAGAACGAGAATGAGAATGAGAATCATATGTATGAATCGAATTTACTGGAGATGATTTTGTTATTGATGGTGATTTACTATGAGATATTGAATCGTCGGAAAATATGTCTTTTTCTAAAGGTTTTGGTGAGGACATTTAATTTTATTTTTTTTATTTTTTTATTTTTTTTTTAATTTTTATTTATTTTTTTTTTAATTTTTTGATTTTTTTAGATTATTTTATTTTAGAATTTTTTTTATATAAGAAAGTTTTTTTTTATATTTAAGTTAGATTATATTTTATATAATATATAAGGAAAAAGTTAAAAACCTATTTCTGCAATTAGGTTTTTTATTAAGTTTTTTGAATTTGATTTATTATCTAGAATATGATAAATATTTACTATTTTATTTTGTTCTACTTTTGATATTTCAATTGATATAAAATGTATATTTTTGTTATATATATCAAAATGATTTTTGTCTTTTTTAATAATTCTATAATTTACTTTATTAAAAAAATTTTTTATTTTTATATAAACATCATCTACAGATAATTTTGTAGAAAAACATATAAAATCGTTTTTAATTATATTAGATAAAAATTTTAAATTTTCATTTTTATTTTCTTTATTCTTTTCAATTTTTTTATTTGTAAAATATTTATCTTCTAAATTTTTGGGAGAAGGCTTTTCTTTAAATGTAAAAGTACAATTTCTATTTGATGGTGTACTATTATTAGTTAAATTTTTAATATTTTGATTTTTTTTTGATTTTAAATTAAAAGGACTTTTTGAATTTGTAGAATCAATAAAAGTTTTTAATAAAAATCTACAATTTGTCATATCTCTAAAATTAAGATTTAGTTTTTTTAAATCTAAACTATTTTTATTTTTCCTATTTTTTTTAGTACTTTTATTATTATTAGTACTATTATTATTATTTTTATTATTAAAATTATTATTATTATTATTATTACTTGTATTACATATTAAATTTAAATGATTTATTACAGAAACAGTTTTTGTATACAATTTCCCTTTTTGAATTAATTTATTTTTTGATTTAATTAAATTATTATTCATATTTTTATAATTAAAATTAACATTAGTAACATTTTTTTTCTTTAAAGAATTATTATTATTACAAGTTTTAATTGAATATAATTTAGGAGAAGATAATCCAGAAATAACTTTTTTTAATTTCTTAATATTTTCATCTAACTTTTCTAATTTATTTAATTTACTATTAACATTATAATCAGTATTAATAATTAAATTATCATAAGAATCAATAAAATTATTTCCATTAGTAATAATAGAAAGTGGTTTTTTTCTATTTGTTTTTTCATTAACAATATATTCATCTTTTTGTGCTTCTTGAAAAAAAGTATATCTTGGTGCGTCTGCAGAAAATCTTATTGTATTTACTCTTAAATTTGAACTTGATAAAAAATTATTTTTTTTTCCTTTTATATTATTTGAATCTGTTTTATTAAAATTTAAATTTAATTCAACAGATGATGAAGAATTTTCATTTCTTCCATTTCTATTTGATAATATTTTCTTTACATTATTCATTAAATCTTCATAATTTTTCATAATTGTTCTTTTAGTTTTATAATTATTATTGTTATTATTATTTAAGAAATTTATTTTTTTCTTTTTTAAATTATTTAATTTGTTTTCATTTAAAGAATGGATTTTTATTAATTTATCTAAAGCATCAAGATTTATATTACTTTTAAATTTATTATAATTACTGAAATTATTATTATTTAAATTATTTTTATTATTTTCTGGTGTATTATTTTTATCTTTTTTTATTTTATTATTATCATTTTTAGTATTATTTGATGCACAAGTTTTACAAGAAGATAATGAAGCACAACCATCAATATTATTATTAATAATAACATTATTTTTTGAATTAATTTCATTATTTTTAATTGCTTGTTTTAATAATAATTTATATAAACTTGTTATTTGATTAAAATTATTTTTTTTAATATTATCTATTATTTCATTTTTATTATCACAATTTTTAATTTTCATATCAATAATTTTATCTATTATAAAATTATAAATATAACAATTATTATTATAATAAATTCCATATGGTGAAATAATTTTATTAAATTTATCATCACAAGATTTTAAAAAAGGATGTTTTAATATTTCATTAATTTTAATTCTTTTCTTAGGATTAATTTCTAAAATTTTATTAATTAAATCTTTACAATTATTACTTAATCTATCAGGAATTTCAAATTTACCAAGAATAATTTTTCTATAAATAACTTCATTATCATCATCTTCAAAAGGTAAATAACCACAAACCATAGCAAATAAAATAATACCACTTGACCAAATATCAATATTTAAACCATTATATTTCTTACCTAAAATCATTTCAGGTGCAGCGTAACAAGGACTTCCACATAAAGTATTTAATAAATTTTCATTATTATTATTAATAATATTATCAATATTATTATTATTATTTTCATTAATTTGATTATTATTATTTTCTAAATTTTTTTCTATATTATTTTCATTTTCTTTTTTATATGAATTTGCCAAACCAAAATCTATAATTTTAATTATTGTATTATTATTTGTTAATAATATATTTTCTGGTTTTAAATCTCTATGAACAATTTTATATTTATGAATATATTCAATTACTTTTATTATTTGATAATAAAATAATGATGCTGTTTCTTCTGATAAAAAATTATTTTGTACTATAAAAGTAAATAAATCATTTTCTGCATATTCCATTATAATATAATAATATTCAGAATTTTCTATTATTTCATATAAAGATATTATATTTATGTGATTTAATGTTTTTAAAAATGTAATTTCTCTATTTATACATTGTAAATCTTCATTATCTTCTATTCTTGATTTTTCAAGTATTTTTATTGCCACTTTTTCATTTGTTGGAATATGAATTGCTAATTTTACTTTACCAAATGTTCCTTCTCCTAATGTTTTTATTATTTCATAATTTCCTATTTTGTTATTTTGATTATTTGGTTTGTATATTATTTTATCTTGTTCTTTTTTTGAATTTTGTTCAATATTCATATATATTTATTTATTTATTTTTTTTTAATTTAAATAATTATTTAATAATTTAAAGGAGAAAATTATTTGAAATATATTGAATAATTAATTAATTATTTTAAAACACTTTTTATATAATGATTTATAATATTTATTAATTGACATATATGAAATCTCTAAATATTCAATTAAATATTCAACAAAATTTTAATTCAATGACAACATTATATAATACAATTAGTATGATTTTAAATCCTACATTAAATGATTATCAACAAAAATTTTTATCTTTAATTATATCTACATTAATATCTCAAATAAAGTTTTTAATAGAATTATCAAGTGAAAATATTAAAGAAAAAAATCAAAAAGATAAATTAATTAATTCAAATATATCTTTTTTTTCAAAAAATATAGCAAATATATTATCATATATAAAAGATAAAGAAATTAAGTTATATTATAATAAACAACAATCATTTTCTATAATAGATAATAGTTTTAAATTAAATAATGATTCATCAAAAAAGAAAGAAAATGATACAAATATTATACTAAAAAAAAATACTAATAATAATAATAATAAAATAAAAATAAAAATTCAAAAAAATAATAATATGAAAAAAAATAATCATTCAAATTTAAAAAAATCCAAATTAATTAATGGAATAAAACAAAAAATAATTCAACAATTATCAAAGAAAAAGAATGATAATATAATGGCTTTATCATTAGAAAAAAATATATTATCAAATTCAAATTCTCTTAATTCATTATTCAAAAAAAAAAATCAGATATATCAAATTCAAATTTATATTTAAGTCAAAAAATAAATAATTCATCACCAAATCTTTTAAAAAAAATTAATTTAAGAAGTAAAAGTCAAATAAATGGAAAACATAAGATAAAAAAGATTTTAAGTGATGATTATTTTAAAGAAAAAATTACTACTAAATTTGAAGAAAAAGGTGCAACGCCAACACAATTTACAAAGTATTTAGTTTCAAAATTTAAAGGAGTTGTTGAAAATTATGAAAAATTAGATATTGATGAACAAATAAAAATTAATCAGTTAAAAAATAGAAAAAAAAGTGGAAAAAATAATATTTTTAATTCTAAAAAAATTGATTTAAATAGAAATTTAAATTTGACTAATTCTAGTAAAAGTTATAATAGCATTAAGTCTTTAAATAGTATTAATTTAAAAAAAATATAAAAAAAGAGAGTAAAAAGAATATTGAGTTAAATATATAAAAAAATAATTTTTTTTTTCAAATTTAAATGGATAAAATTAATCAATATAAAAGAACTAAATTTGAAGATGAGACTTCAAATGAATTTTATCTTAATCCAAAAGATTTAAGTATAAATGATAGAATAAGTGATATTTCAAATTTAGTTACATTATTATCTTATTTAAAATATAATGAATTATTAATAATATTATTTGATCAAAATATTGTTATTATTGATATTAAAAAATCTATTTCAAGTAATTTAACTATTATAAAACATTTAAATATAAATGAAATTTATAATTCAATTTTTCCTCAAATTAAAAAAGTAACAGACTATAAAATTATTGTGGGAAATAATTTTTCAAATTTTTGTTTTAGGAATAAAGAAAATGATTTAAAATTAATTAAAAACTTTAAATGTTTTGAAAATAAAAAAGAACTAAATAAAATATATTTAATGTTTGAATTTTATAATTTAGATTTTACAATCATCACTTTTGATAATGTTCAAATTAATTCAAAATATAAGATTATTTATAAACATCAAAAAAATTTTTGGTGCAATAAAAATTTAAAAATGAATTATGAAATTAATTTAATATATAATTATTATTCATATATTAAAATTATTCAAGATAATGAAAAGACAAATCTTTTTTATTTGTGTGAAAATTATATTTTTTCTTTTGTAATTGACAATACAAAAGATATATTAAATTTTAAGCATAAAATTAAAATTGAAAATGAAATCAAATTTTTTGAATTAAAGAAATTAAATAATTTTACAACTAAATATATTTTTATAACAATAAATAATTCAAATATTATTAAAGGAAATATTCTTGATATTACAAATGAGAAAATATATGACTCAAAAAATTTAAATAATTATAATGAAGGTTTAATATCTTTTTATTTTATAAGTGAATCAAAATTTATATATTCTCAATTAAATATAGTATATATATATAAGATTGAAGAAAATGATAAAGAGAGAATTAAATATAATTTAATTCATAAAATTACTTTTTTACAATTTGAAGATTGGAATATAAAATTTATTTTTTTAACAAGAAATGATTTATTATTTGTATTTAATTCTAATGCTGATTATTCAATTCAAGATTTGAATAAAGTAAAAAATATAAATAATGTAAACAATAATTCAATTTTTAGTTTATCAATTTTAAAATTAATATATGATATAAAAGAATTTGAAACCAAAATAGGATTTTTTATTATTGGCACACAAAATCAAATTAAAAATTTAAATATAAATATAACCTATTTTATTCCAAATGATTTATCAAATCTATTAATAAAGAATAGAGATAAATTTTTATTTAATAATATTTCAAAGGATAAATTTTATACAGAACAATTATGTGAAAAAATAATATTTCAAATTAGATTTCCAAATGACAAAGAAAATAAACAAGAAGATAATTCAAATATTAATAAAAAAAGAGTAATGTATTATATTAATTCTTTATTTAATGATAAACAAAATGATTCAAATATAAAAAATGATATAATAAATTTATACAGAGAAAAAAATAAAATTAATTCTGAATACAATACATATTTAAATAATAAAGATTATATATGTGAATTTTGTAATGAAAAATTTATTTCTTTTAAACCTAAATTAAATTCATATCAATGTTTAAGTAATCATGAAACTTATTATTGTTGCATAACATATAAACCTTTAAATGATAAATGTTATCAATGTCAAAAATGTAAATTATTTTATTCACCTGATTCAAAAAATTTAAAAATATGTTTAATATGTCAACAAATGCTTAAACCTATATAAATCATTAAAAGTAAATAAACAATTAAGAAAAATAATTAATAAACAATTATTATTATAATAAACATATATTATTTATTAACTTGTAAAATAAGAAAAAATTAACATAAAAAATTAAAATTTTAAAATATATTATCTTTTTTTAAATTAGCAAATATTTTATAAGTTATAAGTTTTTTATAATTATTAATTTAATTTTTTATGAATATTTTTAAAACGGTAATAAAGAAAAGAAAAACTCAAAACAACGTCAAACGAATAAAATTTCATTTTATAAATATTATAACTTTAAATTTCAAATTAAATCTTAACTAACAAACTAAAATTTTCATATCTTAAACTCTAATTATTTATAAGATAAAAAAAGTATAAAAAATCCTATAAAATAAAAAACAAAAGAGAAAAACAAATAAAATGATTTTTAAAAATTATAATAGAAAAAACTAAAATAAAAATAAATATTTAATTTATTATGTTTCTATTTGAAAATAAAAATAAAACTATTATTTAAGAATTTATAAACCTCCAAATTGAACCTTTCATAATCATCATAATTAAATCAATTAACCATACTATCCAAAGTCCAAAGAATATTCTTAGAATTGCTGCAACAATTGCACCATCTTTTGCACGAGTAATAATTCCACAAATCCATGAAGTGAAAGGAATAATTGCCAATATTATACTTATTATTTGATTTAATCCAAAGTAATCACCCATTTAATTATAAAAAATTAATTTATTTGGATTTTATAATGTTAATATTTTTTTTATTTTTTTTTTTTTTAGGATGATGTCATTCTTATTTTGGTTTTTATTTGAATATCTTTTTTATTTTTTTAGTTTTTTTAACTTTTTTTATCAATGTATATTT
>JAEEGL016448933.1_pt1 | contig 12373 bp, 13 predicted proteins | sample 9134231 | NCBI WGS metagenome assembly JAEEGL01 (sample SAMN16246548, study PRJNA631951) | gut metagenome | biome: gut microbiome; feature: rumen; material: fiber-attached | host: Bos | place: Iran: Karaj | collected 2018-10 | reverse complement strand
TGATATTGTAAAACCTGTTAAAACTATAAGATCTTGTACCGATGAGGAGATGGAAAGGTATGATCTTTCCTATCATAAAGATATATCTAATGCACTTGAATATGAAAAATGCTATACCGTTTTATTAGATAAGGTCAAAGACAAGACTACTGATGAGAAAGTCGATTTTCTGTATCCGTTTGTTCCTTATCTGATAGGCTTGCTTTGCATTCAAACCGCTGTTGATGATAAAAAGGAAAGTTATAGATTCTGTAGTAATCAGACTATTGCGTATCTGCTGGTTTACAGATATGAACATAAGATTTCCATTCTGGATGATTTACATTTAGAGTTAAGCAATTCGGATGTTGTTACTTATAATTCTGCATTATGTAAAAAATTAGCTCATGAAGAGGTTATGGCAGATCTTGAATTTCAGCGGAACCATCCAGAAGAATACAGAAGAAGGGAAGAGGAAAAGCAGCGATTATTTGATGAACAAATGGAGGAGATCAGAATACTTGCTGAAAAGAGGGGAATTATCATCAAAAGAAGGAATGAGCAGTGAAAAATGTGTCTTTTGTAATTCCAGAAAAACAGCAACAACAGATAAAAGGAATGATCAATTATTATCTGGTATCTGGAGATCCTGAAATAGAGGAGTACCTGAAAAGGTTGGCAGTTACAATTAAATCAATCGATGACTGCTATGATGGAGTTCCTCCTCCTCTGGAATATAATAACCAGTTTCAACCAATTAATAGATCTCCTTTCGGAAGGTATAAGCATGGAAATGACACTGAGATTGGTTTTTTAAAAGCACCTTTGGATGATTGTATTGCCCGAAATATTGATGAAAGCAACCGATTGGTTGCTTTTGAACTTGATAAAGGAGTTATTGCCCTTGTTAATGTTCTTGGTCACTACGAAGAGAATGTGTTTAGCGAGAAGGGATATATTGAACGAACAGAAAATGCCTTAAAAGAGTTATACAAGGATAATAAACAAAAATATCTGACGATGAAAGATTCTTCTGAGTTTATTCTCAATACGCTTTTTTCATGTGTGACGTTAAAGCAGGTGCCAATACAAGAGCTTTATGGAGATTATAAGAAAGACTGTAAGGCATCGGTTTTCCCTGTAGGGCTTGATACTTTAGAAAAATCATTTAATTCTAGCAAAAGATCCTTAATTGCCAACATGTCTAAACCTAACAAAAAATCAGAAGTAGAACGTGAAAGGAAAAATTTGGACAAATTGGATAAGAATATCTGCCGTACGCTTAGGAATATTTGTAACCTTTCCTATTTTATAGCTAAGGCCTCAGGTAAGAATGAGTTAGTTCAAATGAATGATTTGGTTAAAACAAACGACAAGACCGTTGCTAAATTCATAAATTTACTTACAACATTCAATGATAGTAAGGTGGTATTTAGAACACCTTCAGAAGTTTTGGACAAAAAACTACAGGCTTGTAAGGACGCATTAAATCTCTCATTTAAATATCATGTTGACAGTGAAATGATAGCTTCATTTATATCAGTGTTTAAAAAAGAAGTTGATTCTGATGTTAATGATATTTTAAAGAAAAATGAGTCTCTAAAAGGAGATTTCAATAATAATGATTTGCAGTTTAAGAATACTACAATATTGCTTGAAGAATTAACTTCCTCTTTAACTGATAAACAACCTCTGTACATTCTGAATAAAGATGAAATGCAGATTTCTGATAAGGTAATATATTTTAATGTACCTCATGAAGAAAGAGAGCAAGCCAGGGAATTAGGTGCAAAGTGGAATATCAATGCTCATTGCTGGTTTATTCCTGAAGGGAGCAATGTAAAGCCTTTTAAAGAAAAAGGCTGGCAGCGAGTGAATCCCAAGGATATTGAAAAATCTATTCAGGAAAAAAAGGAAAGAGATAGTTTCAGGTCTACGCTTAATTCTGAGAGCAAGAAAAAAGTAATTGAACGGAAGCAGGAGGTTCATTCAGTCAAAAAAGGAAGAAGTCGATAATAATCAATCATTGAATCAAAGTTATTGTATAATGCCGATTACATTTTGTAATGATCATTATGATCAACGGAACAGATTATGGCAGAATTTTTTAACCTTGATATAAGTCTTATAGATGAAGATCCAGACCAACCAAGAAGAGGTGGCAATGCTGGTTTTTCAGAAAAATCACTTAATGAACTTGCCGAGACAATCAGAGAAAGAGGAGTTAAGTCTCCGATTTCCGTGAGAGAATCAGGTAACCGCAGGTATATCATCAATCATGGAGCTAGAAGATACAGGGCCAGTATTATTGCTGGAAAGTCAACGATTCCAGCCTTCATTGACAATGACTACACTAAACTAGACCAGGTGATTGAGAACATTCAGAGAGAAAACTTAACACCAAGAGAAATAGCTGATTATATCGGCTACCGAGTCTCTCATGGAGCTAAGAAAGGTGAACTGGCTAAAGAGCTAGGTAAATCAAACGCATGGATAAGTCAGCATTTCAGCCTTCTTGATTTGCCAGAACCAATTGCTAAAGCTATGAATGCAGGAAAGATTTCTGATTTGACCGCAATAGCTGAGCTGGTCAAAGTTTATAATAAGAGTCCTGAAGATGTATCATCATTCATAAATGAGTCAGGAGAGTTAAGCAGGTCGGATGTTCAGACAATAAAAGAATACGTTGAACAGTCTTCTCTAACTAGTGATAAAACTGAAGGCGATGATATACAGCAAGCTTCAGCTACATTAACTGAACCTAAAAAGAAGCCAGGACCCACAGGACCCAAACCGAAAATCATTGTTATGTATCACGACAACAGATGCGAGCTGAGACTGGTAAGACCTCATCAGCCAGGGAATGCAGTCATTTATTGTAATGGTGATTCGATTGAAGTGCCAATCAATGAATTAAAGCTTGAAGCCATAGAGTAAAAAGCTCCAGACAGGCCTTGTCTGGGAGCTATTACTGTTTTATTTTTTCAGGATGAAATATCCAAGAAAGCCGATAGTGCAAATGTTCAATGCTATGAAAACATAGAACAGAGCTGTCAGTTTCTTAATTTTCCCTGAGAGGGAATTGTATTCAGACTTCTTGGATGATTCTTTTCTTCTGGAGATTTCCTGAAGTTTCTCTTCAATGGATTTGTTGATTTTAGAGGCCATGTCCATGGTCAGAACGGCTGATTTTTCATAGGATGCATTGTACATTTTCTGGAGGCGTTCTTCAGATTCCTCCTGAATCGTTTCTAGGTCAGTATTAAAATCATCGAAAAGAATCTGCTGGGCAATAAGCAGAGTTACGATAGGATCGTCATTATTGATTTTTTCATGAGTCTGTTCGTAAATTCTCTTGATAAGAGATTCTGCTGCTAACATAAGCCACTTTCCTCAAGTATTCCGAACATCTTTTTTTCAAGATTCTTTAATCGTTGACGGACCATAATTGGCTTGGTCATATCTCCGTATCCTTCTTTGAATGTCTGTTTGTTTTTAAGAATTTCTGTAAAATCTGCACCGAAAGTATCTTTCTTCAGTTCAGGCAGTTCGAGAACGGCCTTGATGGAGTCTTGATTGTTCTTAAAACATTTCATTTCATAGAAGTTCTTGTTTTCAATCTCAATAGCTCCCTGGAAGGTATTGAGCCATACATAAAAAGAGAGATTGTCTGGTTTACCGTTCTTGGTAAAATTCTTTATTAAAGCATTGAAGCCGTTGATGCAGTCAAGCAGTGCCTGGGAACCAGCTATAATTGAGTGAAGGCATATTTCAATGTTCATGTCGGCCAGTACTGAAGGAATGTCATTGTCTATCAGGTACAGAGAAAGCGGAACAAAAGATGAAGCTCCGTTATCTACAATGATCTCATCAGCATCAGAGTTAGCGATGTCTTCAATGAGATTATCAAAATTACGAGATTTGATTTCCTCATTTTCCATAAGCTCCAGAACTTTCACATTGAGAGATCTGTAACCAGCGAAACTGGTGTTTACTGGATCAGTGTCAAAGCAGACTATTTTTTTGTTTTTTTCAGTAAAGTACTGAGCCAGAAGAGTTGATGCCAGTGTCTTACCAACACCTCCCTTCCCCTGCATTATCATATGTACTCTCATTTATATTTCTCCTGTGATTTCTGGTATTTTTTAAAAAAATTGTAGAATTGACCATAGCCAATATGGATGCTGTTTCTGTCGTGTAAAATTCTCCAGATGGCTTTAATTGAATAGCCTTTTGCGGAAAGGCTCAGAATCTGGTCAATATTGCATAGGAACAAAGCCCTGGAATAGGTTCCTTTATCATTGTGTTTTGTGGCAGCTTCAGCCATTATCTGATCAGTTATTTTATCCATGATTATTTCTTTTTAAATTAAGTCATCTTTGTTCGGGGTAGGAGAAAAATCAAAGACTTTACTCTGATTTTTTCCCACAGTGGTTACACTTTCAGTTTTGTTACATTTTGTTGATGTTGGTTCAAAAGCAGAGCGGATATGTTTCCGGAACAGTTTTACAAATTGTGAGTAGCCCACGGTAAATCCATGCTGTTCTTTCATTACCAGCCAGATTACTCTCAGAGATAAACCTTCGTTATACAGTTCCTCAATCTTCTGCTTATTTTTAATAAATTTTATTTTGGTAAGTACCCCCTTATCGGTTCCGTACTTCTCATGATTCTTAATGATGATGTCGGCAGTCGTCTCATCCATGGCGTTTCTCTTCAAAAAATACTCTATTTTGATAAAACAATCCGTTTAGGATTGGTTTACTCTCCATTTACTACTCATTAATTATAATATTACGCTTCATTCTCTGTAAATGATTATTCTTGGCTTTTTTCAGTATCCATTAAGTATTCATTTATGATTATCTGTATATAATCATGTTTTAATCGTAAACGTATCGTATAATTACATTGTTTGAGTAATAACGTGATTAAGGCAGGATGGGTAAATGTGTACACATTTACGGTTTACTTATTCGCATAAATGCTCAACGAAACTACCATCCTGCTGCTTCCAATGAAGCAGAATTTGTCATACCGACAAATGAAAAATTAAGAAAAACCATGACTGAAAGAAATAATAAAGAAGAGACAAAATACGAACAGATCCATTTTCGAGTTTCCAAAAGAGAGAAGGAAATAATTGAGATAAATGCCAGAAAATGCGATCTGTCGGTTGGTGAATTTTTACGGCAATGTGGAGTTGGTATTACGCCAAGAAGTCATGAGCATCTGGAACGCATTGATGACCTGATACACATTAATGCTGATCTTGGTCGCCTTGGTGGTTTGTTGAAGCTGTGGCTTACTGATGACTTAAAAGTGTCATATTACCAGAAGAGCGGTATTGTGAGATTGCTTAGAGAGATTGAATTAAACAGACTTCAGTTAGAGGATGTGTTGGAGAAAATTCTAAATACCTGATTTTAGCATGCTAAAAAACACATCAGATATCCATAAATTTTAGCATGCTAAAATTTTGTTTAATAACTTATATTAAAAGCAAAATGATTGTATATGAAGTGCCGAAAAAAAGTGGAGCACAAGGTTCTTTCACAGGATTAATGAAATATCTGACGAACACTCAGGGAAATCTGGCAAGAGTAGGTGACATTGCCATGAGTAATTTATTGTCTGAAGATGTTCGTATGGCCTGCATTGAAGCAACAGCCATTCAGAAAATGAATACCAGGGCAAAGAGTGACAAGACTCTTCACCTGGTAATGAGTTTTCCCTCAGGTGAAAAGCCATCTTCTGAAATTCTGAAAAAATGTGAAGAACAGGTCGTTAAAGAGCTTGGGATGAATGACTATCAGAGAATCAGTGTGGTCCATGGAGATACCGACAACCTCCATGTTCATATAGTCATCAATAAGATACATCCAAAGACTCATAACATATATGAGCCTTACCAGTCATATAAGAAACTAGCCAAGGCAAGTGTTGAGTGTGAGGAGCGTTATGGCCTGAGAAGAGACAATCATGAATTTGTCAGGGCAAACGTTGAGAATCGTATTGAGAAGATTGAGATTCATAAAGGGGAGGAAGCCTTGTGTTCTGCTATCAGAACACTAGGAAGCAGATTAAGCAAGGCTCAATCCTGGAAAGAGTTCCATGAGATTCTCTCGGAGAATAAATACGGAGTAAAGATAAGAGCTAACGGTCTGGTGTTTTTTGATTACCAGGGCAACCATGTAAAAGCTAGTACTGTAGACAGAAATTTTTCTAAGAAGAAACTGGAGGGCAAATTAGGTGAATTTGTTCCTTTTGAAAATGTAAAAAATGCTCAGGATAAAACTGATCAAAATGAGCAAACAGAAAAAGCTGATGAGATACATGCAGATACCATCAATCAAAATGAAAAAAACGAGACTGAAAATAACGAGACTGAAAATAATCAGCAGGAAAAACAGAAACAGACCAGCAGAAAAGCAGCTAAAAAATTACATGGATTAGCTGAAGAGTCTTTGTGGAAAGAGTATCAGGAACTGAGAACGGATTCCGCAGGATACACGCAGAAGACCAGAAGGGAAATTTATGACGATCTCTATGAGAAAAATAAGCGGAACTTCAATAGGGTACGGCTTCAGTTCAAAATTTACAGGGCGTTAAAGATTCCCAAGTTCATGCGTTCATACTTGAATCTGTATCTCAGTATGAAGGTTAAGCAGATGAAAGAGGAAGCTTATGAACAGGCAAAAGTTAAGTATCAGAAGGCGATTAATACTAAGCAGTCATGGCTGGCTTTTCTCAGAGATAAAGCCGAAAAAGGAAATCTGGATGCCTTAAATATTCTGATAAAAAGAAATCAGAAGGCTGGAGAAAAAAAGACAGCAGAATCAGAAAATCCTGAAAAGGATTTTAGCATGCTAAAACATCTTATCGAAAAAAACGTGAAATTAGCAAAGGTTACTTCTAACGGCAATAAGATTTATGTCTTTAAGAATAAAGTAATCGTAGTTACCGATAACAAAATTTATGTAAACAATGCAAAGCATTCAGGGAACTTCAGATTCAAAAAAAGCAGAAACACTAGAACTTTTGCTCGTAATAAATTCGACAAGGCTAAGAATAAATACGGTTTTAAGTACAAGAACTTTTATAAAGATGGTGAGAAGGCTGAAAAGATTTATGAATCTGTAAAAGAGGAAAGCCGAAAAAAATCTTCTGAACAATATAAACGTCAGACTGATTATGCCAGGATGAAGAACAGAACCGCAATGCAGGAAAAGATGAGAACCTACACTAACAGTCAGAACCAAACAAGAAATACACAGAAAAAAGGAAGGACCATATGACAGAAGTAACTGAAGATGAGTTTATTGATGACCCGATGGCTGCCATTGATAAACTATCGGATTTGCTGGAATCCCAATCAGAAACAGAACTTACTGAATTGAGTGAAGAACTTGAAAAGAAACAGAGTTTAAAAAGCAGAATCCTGGAAGATGACTCAGAACTACCAAAACCGAAGCAGGATTTTTGTTGCATGCACTGTAAATCAGCCATGTGGTTTGGCAGTAAAAAATATGCGAAGTGTTACTGTTCACGCATGTTTACTCTTACTTATGACAGCACAAATATGGTTGATGAAATAACTGAATGTGACGGACAAGAGTTGGTATAAATGAAAGACGAATTTAACAATAAGGTCGGACCTGAGTTATACGAAAAGAAAAAGACTCAGAATAAGCTGTTAAGGCTGATGATGGTCATAGCAGGAATCATTCTGGTGCTGAGTTCTGGTACTCAGTATTTTGCACATGTGTTTGACTATCATGAAGCCCTCGGTGCTAACTTCAATAAGATCTACTGGCCATGGAAGATTCTTGACTGGGCTGAGCTTTATAAGGCTGACTATCCGAAGGTTGTGGAAGATTCCATGAACGTCATGTTCGGCTGTCTGACCGGAATTATGCTGATTGTAATGATTGTCATGATCATCCAGGATCAGAAAATCAAGGGAAATAAATACTTGCATGGTTCAGCACGTTGGGCAAATATCAAAGATATGGAGCAGGCTGGTCTTCTCCATAAGAAGATGCCAAAAGGCCCAGTTGTATATGTCGGAGGTATTAAAGATAAAAGCGGTAATTTCAGATATCTAGTTCATGGAGGCCCTGAACACGTGCTCTGCTTTGCTCCTACTCGATCAGGTAAAGGTGTTGGCTTAGTTGTCCCAACGATGCTTTCCTGGAGTGATTCTGTAGTCTGTAACGATATCAAAGGTGAGTTATGGGCACTTACCTCAGGCTGGAGGCAGAAATACTTAAAATCAAAAGTGATAAGACTGGAGTTCAGTTCCGTTAATTCTGCTCATTGGAATCCATTAGATGAGATAAGAATCGGCACTGAATATGAAGTTGGTGATGCTCAGAATCTTGCAATGCTCGTTGTCGATCCTGATGGTAAAGGGCTTGATGGTCCTGACGGTCACTGGAAGAAGACAGCTTTTGCTCTTTATACAGGACTGATTCTTTATGTCCTATATGAAGCAAAAAATCCAATGTCTCCAATTGTAAAAGCAAATTTTCATACCATCGATATGATTCTCTCTGATAAGACTCGTTCGGTTAAAGAGCTTTGGACCGCAATGAAAGAACACTCAAATCCGATTGTATCGGCAGCTGGTCAGGACATGCTGGATAGACCAGATGAGGAAGCTGGTTCCGTTCTCTCTACCGTTAAATCGAATCTTTCTCTTTTCCGAGATCCTATCGTAGCCAAGAATGTTGAAAGTTCAGATTTTTCAGTGAGAGATTTAATGCATCATGATTCTCCAGTAAGTCTGTATCTGATATCACAACCATCCGATAAGGGAAGAATCAGACCGATGCTGAGAATTTTCGTCTGTATGTGCATGAGACTCCTGGCTGACAAGATGGAGTTCAAGAACGGCAGGGCCGTAAAGACTTATAAGCATAGACTACTGATGATGCTTGATGAGTTTCCAGCACTCGGAAAGATGGATATTGTTCAGGAATCTTTGGCTTTTGTGGCCGGATATGGGATCAAATGCTATCTCATTACTCAAGATTTGGGGCAGTTGTATTCAGCTTATGGAAAGGATGAATCAATAACGTCTAATTGTCATATTCAGAATTGTTTCCCAGCAATAAAGGATGATACTTGTGCCTATATTTCTAAGATGACAGGCACAACAACAATCGTAAAAGAAACAAAATCCAAGAGCGGTTCTGGGCTAAAAACGAATATCACCAGAGGTATTCAGGAAGTTAAACGAGAACTTCTGACTCCAGGTGAAGTTAAGTCATTGCCAGGTTCAGTTAAGGACTCTAAAGGTATGATTCTGGAGGCTGGTAAGATGCTGATTTTTGCTGCTGGTTTTCCTCCGATCTTTGGACAACAGCCACTTTACTTTAAAGATCCGATTTTTAGCAAAAGGTCAGCAGTACCTGAAGCTAAAAAGTCTGACATATTGAGGTGATTTTAGCATGCTAAAACGAGTGATGAGATTTGTACCGACAGTACTTCTGATTATGGTTTTACTGACTGTACTGATGAATTTGGTCATGCTGATGATGGGATGGATGGGATTCTGGACAAACATTACTGATTCAATGCCAGTAGGGGTATATAAAGAGACGAGAGAAAAAATAACTAAAAACAGTTATGTGTTGTTATGTAAAGAGGATTCATTTTTACAAAGGGCAAAGAGTGAAGGTGAGTGTGAAGACGGCCATAAACCACTACTGAAATCGGTTGTTGCGGAAGTTGGTGATGTCGTAACTATCTCAGATGAAGGAATTTTTGTGAATTACAGAAAACTAAGAACTTCAGAAAGACTGAAGAATATCAGAATACAGGCAAGAAATATAGTTGATTACACATTGCAGGATGATGAGTTTCTAGTGATGGGCCGTTCTCCTTATTCCTGGGATTCTAGATACTTTGGCATTGTCAGAGGTAGTGAGTTTATCTCTCAAGTTGTTCCTGTTTTCTTGTTTTACTCAAGATATGAAGATTTAAGTTTTGATGATTAAGTGTTAGTTATATAAAGGAAATAAAGCTATGAAAAATGTTATGAAAAAAGAACTTACATTAGAAGATTTAGCTAAGAAACTTCACGAAGTTGAACTTATGTGTTGTTTCTTGATGGGAATGCTGATGCTATCCCTGTTTGTTTTAGCAATGTAAGGTATAGAAAAAATGAGATTATTTATTGCTGAAAAACCAAGCGTTGGCAGGGCAATTGCTGAAAGCCTGGGAGTATCAAAAAAGACCAAAAATTATACCGAGTGTAGTGACGGATCAATTGTGACTTGGTGCTTTGGTCATATGTTTGAACTGGCTGAACCAGATGAGTATACATCAGATGATGTACCAGTGAATAGCAAGGGCAGGAAAGTCTGGAGATTTGATGAATTACCGATTTTTCCTGAAAACTTTAAATTACATCCTAAGAGTGATGCAAAAGAGCAGCTTAAAGTCATCAAGCAGCTCCTGAAAGATGCTGATGAAGTGGTGAATTGTGGCGATCCTGATAGGGAAGGTCAATTATTGGTGGATGAACTTCTTGAAGAATACAAGTATAAAAAGACAGTTAAAAGATATTGGGCAAATGCTCAGGATGCTACCTCTGTAAGCAGGGCTTTACAGGGGCTTAAATCAAATGATGAATTTATCAGCTTAGGTGTGGCAGCCAGACAGAGATCCTATGCAGACTGGATTGTGGGCATGAATCTAACCAGGGCTTACTCAGTTAAGGCAAAAACCCTGGTAACAATGGGAAGAGTGCAGTCACCAACATTGAAGCTCGTTGTTGATCGTGACAGAGCAATTGCCAATTTCAAGCCAGTAGATTTCTTCAGAATATTTGCTGAACAATCTGTAAATGATTCTAAGTTCGTTTCTGAGCTTCAGACTCAGGAACTTGACTGTACTGATGAAGAAAACAGAATTATCAGCAAGGAAAAAGCTGATGAAATTGTTGCTAAGATTGAAAAGAAAGAAGGTGAGATTCTAAGTTTTAATAAGACTCCCAAAAAGAAGAATCAGCCACTGGGATATTCATTATCAGATTTGACAGCTAAGGCGTCATCATTGTGGGGCTTTTCAGCACAAAAGACTCTTGATGTATGTCAGTCTCTCTATGAGAAAAAATTAACTTCATATCCTCGTACTGATTGCTCATATCTGCCAGAGGCACAGTATGGTGATGCTGAGAATGTGCTGAAGGCAATTAAGGAAACATATTCAGAGCTATCTAGTCTGGTTGATGGTGCGGATAGAACCATTCACTCAAAGACCTGGAATACAGAAAAAACTACCGCACATCATGCCATTATTCCAACTATGCAGTCAGGTGATTTTAATGCATTAAGTGATGACGAAAAGAAGGTATATGAACTTGTTGCCAGAAACTTTATCAGTCAGTTCTATGAAGCTCATGAATATTTTGAGACTGAAATAATCAGTAAGATTGAAGATTACAAATTTAGGGCTTCAGGTATAACTGTTACCAAGGAAGGCTGGTGCTGTTGTTTTAAAAATGAAAATACTGAAGTTGAAGATGATGGAGAAAATGAAGTTAAGTCTGGAGCTTTACCTGAAGTAAGTGCAGGTGATAAAACCTTATGTACTGATGTTAAGACGAAAACAGCAAAAACCAAGGCTCCTGCTAAATTTACTGAGGGTACGTTAATCAAAGCTATGGAGAATATCTATAAGTACATAGATGACGAGGTATCTAAGAAGCTACTCAAGGATGGAGATGGCATCGGAACCAGTGCGACCAGGGCTGGGATTATTTCTGAATTAAAAAGAAAAAATTATCTGGCATCCAAGGGGAAATACATCATTTCTACCGAACTGGGACAAAAAGCAATAGATGTCATTCCTGAAAGAGTTAAATCTCCAGTGCTTACAGCAATATTTGAAAGTATGTTAGCTAAGATTGAAAAGAGAGAATTATCTGAAAATGACTTTATGGCAAAACAGAAAAAGCTTGTAGAAGATGAGATTAATAAGGTTAAAGGATTAAATCTCTCTATTGCTCCAAAGAAAGAAGCAAACGTTTCTACAAAATATACCTGCAAGGTTTGTGGAAAGGGATTAATCAGAAGAGAGTCTGCTAAGAAAAAAGGTATGTACTGGTGGGGATGTTCGGGATATCCAGAATGCAAGCAGACCTATTTTGATGATAATGGTAAACCTAAATATGAAGTAACTGAAAAGAAATAAGGGGAATAAATTATGGTTGATGAAAAGTTTAAGAACGAAATGGCAAAGAAATATGCCACTTTTGGTTCTGAGGTCAGTAATGAACGTGTAACCGAAATCATGACTGAAAGTGCCATTCCAGGGAATAAGGTTGCAGTAAAGAAAGAAGAAGCAAGTGCTTGTGGGGTTGAGAGTTTGTCAGCTGCTTAAG
>JAEEGL016441553.1_pt1 | contig 12373 bp, 4 predicted proteins | sample 9134231 | NCBI WGS metagenome assembly JAEEGL01 (sample SAMN16246548, study PRJNA631951) | gut metagenome | biome: gut microbiome; feature: rumen; material: fiber-attached | host: Bos | place: Iran: Karaj | collected 2018-10 | reverse complement strand
GCGAAGTACTCCCCCCGGCCCTTTCAGGGCCACCCCCCTCTCGGAGGGGGGATGTAGGAGAATCGATCTGCCCCCTCCAAGAGGGGGCTCCCGGCGAAGCCGGCTGGGGGAGTACTCCGAACTGTACCAGACCATTGCGCCGTACATGGACACATCTGCAACGGGAAACAGCGCGCCGAAATCGCGCATCTCCTTTAATGCCAGAATTCAAGCGCGTGAAAACGGCCTCAAAAGCCGCTGGAACTTCGGCCTAAAGGTGCGAAAGGACAAGTCGTCTGCGAACGTCGGCTGCCGTCGTCTGTCGGCTCGGGCGATAGAGGAAGACATGTCTGCCGGGAAGAAGCGCGACGAGGTTATCGTCGAAGCGACCGAAGGGATCGCCCGCGACTTCAAGCCATACGAAGAAGGTCGGGGCCTGGGCCGAGACTTCGATGGCGAAGGTGCCATTCTCGAGCGGGTTTACGCCCTCGACCGCGAGATTGGGTTCGGGCAGGTCGCAGTTCTTGAAGACATCGGCGAAGACGGCGTCCGTGAAGGAGTGTTCACGCCCTGCGGCATCCTTTCCGCGAACCTCAACTAGGGCAAAGCATTCGTTCGCGGCAAGTCCGCCGCGCACGCCGGCGTCGGAGGTGAAATCAGGGAGTCGGAGCGCTTTTACGCCGGCACGCGCGAATTTAACGGGTGCGCAGAAGGCGGCGACTTCGCGTCCGTCCGCGAGCGCGCGGACCGACACGCGGATGTCTCCCGACAGTTTGCCTGGCAAATCCCAGACGACGCGGAAAAAACGCCGATTCCCCTGCCCCGCCGGGGAAAGCGACGCGGTAAACGGCGCGAAGATGCGGCGAAGAGCGTAGTGCGCGGGCTTCCAGCGACCATGGTGCTCAATCGTTGACCAGTCCGAAACTGGCCACCACTGGTTGAGCTGCCAGTAGAGCGTTCCACGCGTGTACGGCATCTGGGCGTGCCAGTTCTCCGTCACCGACTGAAGCGCGTAGGCCTGCTTGACCTCCGAGAGCCAGACGGTCGAGGCGAAGTCTCCCGGCATTCGGAAGTAGTTCGAGATCATCGCGAGGAAACCGGCCGTTGCCCCTTCCTTCTTGACATGGGCGTCCATGACCGGCGACGAGATGTTGAGGTCGCGCGGCTTGGCGAACGTCGCCGTGCTGCCCGCAGAAGGGAACGAGCCGAAGCCGTACTCGCTGATGAAGCGTGCGCGGGAGGCGAGGTAGCCGTCGAGGCTGCGGTCGCCGTGCGGGACGCCCCAGAGGTGCGTGTCACCGATGTCGCGGTTGAAGTTGTCGTCGTAGACGCGGTCTCCGGCGCAAGGCGATGAAGGCCAGTAGGTTCGCGTCGGATCCGACTCGGCAATGGCATCCTTCTCGACGCAGTTGAGGCGATCTACGAGGGCGTATTCGCTGCGTGTGACCCACGAGCAGGAGAGGTTCTCGTTGTCGCCGCACCAGAGGGCAATGGCCGGATGGCTGCGAAGGCGGAGCACCTGGTGGCGGATTTCGGCGCGGACATTGTCCTGGAACTCGCGCCAGTCGGGATAGAGGCCGCAGGCGAACATCATGTCCTGCCAGACGAGGATGCCAAGCCGGTCGCACTCCTCGTAGAAGAAGTCCGGTTCGTATATGCCGCCGCCCCAAACGCGGACCATGTTCATGTTGGCGTCCGCCATTGACTGGAGCAAGTATGCGTAGCGCTCCCGTGTGCGGCGGGCGGGATGGGCCTCGCATGGAATCCAGTTGGCGCCCTTTGCGAAGACGTCCACGCCGTTCACGCGGAAGCCGAAGGTCTCGCCTGCGCCGTCCTTCTCGCGGACGAGTTCGACGGTGCGGAGACCGATCTTCCGCTCGACTGTCTGCCCGTCGGCGGTGACGGAGGCCTGATAGAGGGGCTGTTCGCCGAAGCCGTTCGGCCACCAGAGCTTCGGGTCGCGGACGGTGAACTCGGCCGTCACACGGAATGGGCCGCAGTCGCGCGGGACGACGGCGCGCATTCGCTTCGTCTCGCCGTTGAAGGAGAAGACGACATCCAGCGCATCGCCGGCGCGGGCGGCGTCAACGGGGTGCAGTTCCGCCGTCAAGGCGACCATGACCAAGCCACGCGAATGGCGCTGCTCGTCCCATACGTAGTCGAGAGTGGCGGTATCTGCGCCGAAAAGGCAGGTGTCGCCATAGATGCCCGAGACAGGAAGGGAGACGCCCCAGTCCCAGCCGCTTGAGCATTGGCATTTGCGCAGACGCTCGATCTGGTGGAGCGTGTTGCAGCCGAAGGACTGCGCCTTGACGTGCGGGTGGGTCTTCTCGTCGTCCGCGATGGCGCCGGCAACGGAGCGGATGCGGACTTCAAGAAGGTTGCATTTCTCCTTCAAGAAAGGCTTGACCTCCAGCCGCCAGCGGCGGAACTCGTTCGCGACGTGCGCGACGAGGCTTCCGTTGAGGACGATATCCGCGACGGTGTCAATCGACTCGAAGTCCAGTATGGCGGACGGCTTTTCCAACAAGTATCCCGGCACGTCGAATGTCCGCGAGAAGACCCAGTCCATGTGCGCCGGCCACTGGCATTCCGTCTCGTTGAGACGCCAGTAGGGGTCGGGAAGGATGCCGGCCGACTCGAGGGCTGAATAGTTGTCGCCCGGCACGGTGGCGGGACATTTGATCCGGGCCTCGTGAGATGACAAGGTCCAGCTTCCGTTCAGATCAAGGTAGTTCACAGTTTCCAGTTCCGTCTACTGCAGATACACCCACGTGCCTGAGACTGCAGCCTCGTAGCAGCCCATGTCAACCCGTCCGCCGCGCAGGCGCCGGCCGCCGGCGAGGTCGGTCGCGCCGGCCATCCACGCCCCGTTGAGACCTGTGTTGGCGCAGGGCGAACCGGGTCTGAGCGTGTAGTCGCCGCGCATCTGCGGATCGAGCGAGGTGTTGCCCTCGCCGTCGACAGCCTCCAAGGCGCAGGAATAAGTTGCCGTTCCGCCGTCCAGCGCGAGGTTGCCGTCCGACCACGCGGCATTGCGCGGCTGGCCGCCGCAGCCCCACACGATGGAGTTCAGCATCGATCCAGCCCCAAGGAAGGCTCCAGCCTCCGCCGGGCGGAAGACGCTCCTGTTGGCCGTAATTGTGCAGTTTTCGACCATGGCGCCAACGCCATACGTCGCGACCGCCCTGACACCGGCGCTAATTGGATAGTCCTGTATTCCGTTGTTCAATTGCGACATGGTGTTCTTGGCGACCAGACAGTTGCGCATCGTCGTGCCGTAGCCGAGCAGAACTCCGACGGCCGCCGCCTTGAGGCCGCTGTTGGCGGTGTCGCCGTGCGCGGCAGAGTTGTTCGTGACAACGCATCCCTCGATCAGCACACCGCCGTAGGATGCCGGTGAATTGACTATCGCGCCGCTGGCGGGGAAGGCGTTAATGCCTGCTCCGAGATAGTAGGCGCTTCGGTTGAAGCTCACCGTGTTGTTGAAGACGCGGCAGTTGCGGATTGTCGAGTGGTTGCCGGCCGCGACTGCGCCGCAACGGTAGCCGTATTCGCGCATGTAGTCGGTGTTGCCGTAGATGTCGCAGTCGACCAGCGCCGAATTCACGCCGTCCACCGTCACCACGCCGCCGGTCTTGTGTCCGTTTGCTATGCTGAAGATCCTCGACGAGCCAATTACGCCGTTCACGACATAGACAGCCCGGCCAACCCTGTTGAGCGTGGCGTTGCGGATGACGGAGTTTGTGATCACGCCGCCTCCGGCAAGATAGACCCAGTGCTCGATGCAACCCTCTGCGGCACCCGTCGTCACGGCGTTGCTGATGACGCAGTTCTCGACGACTGCGCCCGCGCCCGTCATGTGGAGGCCGAAACCGATGTTCGTCCCGCTCGTCGCCGTGCTGGACGTCCGCGCCCGCGCAATCATGAGGTTGGACACGCCGGAACTGGCGCCGGTGAGCGAAAGGACGCGGTTCGTGCCCTCTCCGTCGAACACGACATCCTCAGGCCTTGCGCCCTCGCCCACAAGACGAACGCTTTTCGCGACCGAAACGAGGTAGGCGCCCCCGTTGTCGCCGCCATTCGCGGCCGTGTAGACGCCAGGCGCGACATGCACGATGCCGGGGTCGTCGGAGGCGTTGCCGTAGACGGCCGCGACGGCGTCGGCAATTGAGTGCGCGGCCTTCGCCCACGTGTCGTAGGGGGCTTCGTTTGAGCCCTCGGAAGAGACGTAGGAATCGCCAAGCGCGACGCGTACGGTCAAGTCAGGCGCGGAGGCCGTCTCGTCGTCGTTCCACGTCGTCGTCAGGCTCACGGTGTAGGCCGCATACCCGCGCGGGAAGAGGCACGTCCAATTGTCGGAACCCGTCACAGTCTCGTTGGTGAGGACCGCGCCGCCGGGGCCGGTCACGTTCCACGTGTGAGACACGACGTCAGCGACGTGGTTTGGAAAGGCCGTGAACGAGACGGAACCGCCGCTCGGCGGCGTATCGGTCGCGGACTGCGTGAACTCGACGAGCTTCTGGTCCGTATAGACGTATTCGTAGCAACCCATGTCGTAGGCGACCTCCTGCGGACGCGTATCGCCGACGAGGTCGTCTGCGGGGGTGCCGGTGACGCTCGTCCCTGAGTTGCGGCAGGGGGAGTTCTCATGGAGGCGGTAGTCGTTGTTGCCGGCGTCCAGGAAGAGGGGGTCGAGGTTGATGCAGTTGTTGCTCGAGTAGGTTCCCTGGATGCAGCTGTAGTAGGCCTTGGCGGTCGAGCCGGACTCGATGCGGAAGTTGACCGAGTCCGCCGAAGGCCCGTTGCCCCAGAAGATGCAGTTGTAGGCGTAGGCGGCGACATTCTTGAAGTACACGCCATGGGAGCGGAAGCGCGTCACCTCGGTGGCGATGGTGTTGCCGACGACCGTGCAGTTGTGGACCTTCGTCGAGGCGACGTCGACGCGAAGCCCGCCGGTGTAGAAATAGGTGTTGACACTGCCCGTGCCAGGAGTCGTCACGCGGTTGCCGTAGATGAGGCAGTTCTCGATGGTGGAGACGCCGGCGGCGGCCCAGATGCCGCCAACCTGAGCATCCACCGCCGTGTTGTTACGCACGATGGTGCGGCGCACCGTCGCCGCCGCGTTGAGGTAGATGCCCGCGGCCGTGTCGTACAATTTGCTCGCGGCGGAGTCGTTGGCAATGTAGTTGTTCTCGACGACGCAGTCCTCTATAACCGCGCCAGCTGAATGCACCTTGATGCCGGGGGAGGCGCCGGAGAACTTCTCCCATCCAAGCATGTGGTTGTTTGCGATTACAGTGCGGCGCAGCGTCGAGGCTCCATTTATGTGGACCATGCCGATGTTATTGAGCTTGTTCTGGTTGTTCGTGACGAACGAATCCGTCATCACCGCACCGTCTTGAAGGGCGACGACCACACCGGTCGTCCCGTAGTTCGGCCCTTTGACATGTGTCGTGTTGCGGATGATGGTCCGCTCGCACAACGTCCCAGCTCCGGTGATGTTGGCGACACGCCCGGAATTGGTCTTCACGTTGTTGCGGTCGATTTTCGTGTCCGTGAACACGCAGTCGCTGACGGTCGCGCCACTATTCGCGTTGAGGGCGCGGTAGATTGAAGAGGAATCCGCGGTGCAACGCGCCCCGGAGAAGGTGAGGTTGCGGATGGTACCGCCACTGACTGTTACCAGCGATGCGGACGTGGTGTCGGAAGCCGACGCAGAAAAGGACTTAATGACAGTGTCATCGGGGCCGGTGCCCGTTCCGGCGAGTGTGACGCCGCTCGGCACGGTGATGCCATCGTAGCTTGCGAGCATGTAGGTGCCGGGGGCGACCTCAATCGTGTCGCCCGACTGGGCTGCGGCAAGAGCCGCTTCAATCGTGGCGTAGCCGGACGGCACTTCCAGCGTCGCGGCATGGCAAACCGAGGCCATCGCGCAAAGTGCGGACAGCATGACGATCTTGGTGTTTGTGGTTGTTTGCATTGTGGTCTCCACTTTTGTGAGGCGGGGACCATTATTCCATAACTACGCAGGCAGTTGCAAGATAAAAATCGAACGCAACAAACGCGGCTAGTGTGCTACCATAGGAATGGTGATTCTCATCCATGGGCAACAACCACGTGCAAGAACATCATTGAAGAGCAAAGACAACAAGATGAACGCCAATTTGCATCCTACCAACCTCCCACGCGTGTGCGCCGCAGTCTGGCTCGCCTTGCCGTTCCTCACGGGCTGGGCGCTGGCCGAGTCCTTCGACAAGGCCGCCAAATGGGAGGAATGGCAGAAGTTCGCCGCCTCCTACACGCCCGACCTCTCAGACTCGTCGAAGTTTCTTGAGCCGCCTGAGACCGGACGTCTCGCGAAGCCCATCCGCATCGCGGCGGAAGGCAAGGCCCTCGCCGAAATCGTCGTCGACCTCTCCGACGCAATCCTCATAGACAACTTCTTCACGGACAGCTCCTCATGGAATCTTCCCCTCCGCTACGCGAGGGGCCACGAATCCGAAGCGGCGCGCACGGCCGCTCTGGAACTCCAGAAAGGGCTTCAACTCGTCACTGGCGCCACATTCCCCGTCCTGACCGGGCCTTCGGCAGAGAGAAACGTCAAGATCTTCCTTGGGGCCTCTTACGCCAAGGACCTCTTCCCGGACGATCTCGCGGCCCTTACGGCACAGCGCCCCATCGACGGCTTTGCCGTCCGCGAAAAGGACGGCAACATCTACATCTTCGGCGCCGCGCCAGCCGGAACGCTCTACGGCGTCTTCGCCTTTCTTGAAAACAACACGGACATCATCTGGGCCTATCCGGATTCGACCGGCACGATCTTCACGCGCTCGCCCACCCTGGACATCGTCTGGGCTGACGCGCGCGAAATCCCCGTCTTCGTCGTCAGGGGCTGGCAGGGCGGCGAGAAGACCTGGCAAATGCGCAACCGGAGCAATTACCTGACCCACGACCCCGGACGTGGCTTCCTCGGGATTCACGGCGGACATTACCTGTGCCCCCAGTACTACGACCGCTGTGTCGGACTCCGCAGGTTCAACTCCATGTACCCGGACGGCCACCGGCCATCCGCCTGGGACGAGTCCCGCCACCACGCGTGCCTTTCCGACCCCGATTTTCTGCCCCATGCCGCCGAGACGGTCCCGAACGTCGAGACCCTTGCCTATTCGGCCCCCTACCACGAGGTCTTCGGCATGGATGACAACTCGGCCGTCTGCCACTGCCCCAAATGCAAGGCGCCCATCCAGGCGGAGGACGGAACCTGGCTCACGCCCGAGAAGGACGGCGAGCTCTTCTGGAGCGCCTGGTTCTACACCTATCTCAACAAACTCGACGACCTCATCCAGAAGCGGAATCCAGGCTACGTCACGGGCACTTTCGCCTACTTCTTCGCCAAGCAGAAGCCGCCGATCAAGATCAACAAGACCATCGTGCCGACAATCTGCACATACCCGCGCAACATCCTTACGGAGCCGATCTATTCCCCCCGCAACGCCATCTGGCAGAAGGTGTACGAGGGTTGGACGACCCATTCAAAGGAAGTCCTCCTATATGACTACTACGGCTTCCTGAACGGCCAGCCCTACGCCGAGATCTACAAGGAGGAACTCGCCTACCAGCGTTCCCTCGGCTTCCTCGCCACGAGCACCGAGGGTTTCATGGGCAACGACCCACTCGGCGCCGCGGACGAGCGCTGGTGCATGACGCGCCTCGCCTGGAATCCCGACCTCTCGCCAGAGCAACTCCACCGCTACTTCAACCGACGCGCCTACCGCGAGGCCGCACCCGCCATGGACAAGCTTCGCGGCGCCGTCCGAAAGGCCTACTACGCCTCAGGGCAGAAAGACCTCCGAAAAGTCATCGCAGCGGCCAAACTCGAGGACGAACTCATCGGCTACGTCGACGAGGCCAGGGCCGCCGTGCGCCATCCCGGCGCAACGCGTCTCGTCGAGCGCGTCGCGGACGCCTGGTACGCCTACCTCGGCCGCACACCGAAGTCGGCAGGTTCCGCCGCCGCCGAGGCCATCTGGCACCTCAAGGACAACAAGTGGAGCCTCGCGACCGCCTACAACGGCGAGCGATGCATACGCCTCGGGCTAACGGGATCAGGGGGGAGGAAGGAGTTCTCCCTTCCTCCCGGCGCCGGCAAAGGGACGATTTGCCGGATGCGCGTCCATCCGACCGAAGGCGCCTTTGAAACGCGCGGTTATCCGTCCGTCTCCTACAAGTGGAAGCCCCAGTCCCCGGGCGAGCGCTGCGAAAGCCAGTCGCGGCCGCTCGAAAACGGCGACTTCGAAATCCTCGCCCGCATGCCGGCCGAAGTTCCCGCAAGCGCCATCGGCTTCGCGATTGGCGCGGCGCGCCGCGGCCTCTGGACGCCGCCCCACTGCAACCTGGACATCCTTGAGATAGAATTCATGACGGACGACGGCATGCCCCTCCAGGCCGACATCCCCCCTCCCCCGCTCGACAAGACCCGTCTGGCGGAAATCCGCGAAGCCTACGAGCGCGCAAGCCGCAAGCCATACGAAGACCTCAGGAAACGCGGCGAAGAGGCCTACCTCTCCGACCGCATGATACCCGTCTCGCGTCGGCGCGAAGCACTTGTAGAGGCCGTGCAGGACCACATCGGCATCGACGGCTGGGATGCCGAACGGGCGCTTGACTTCTTCCGCAAGTATCTCGACGACGGCCAGGCCCGCGCCTGCGGCGTCTCGCAGGTCATGAACGGCCCGCTGGCGCAGGCCCCGGGCAAGTTCGCCGGCGTCTTCGCCGCCCACGGCAAGTTCGCCGAGGCGGCCAAGGTCTTTGACGCCTGGGAAAACTGGGACGGCGAACGCACCCCCCTCGCCATCCGCTGGAAGCGCCGCGCTGCCAAAATGGCCTTTCTCGCCAAGAACAAGTCCAACGCCCAGGCCAAGGCCCTTTACGAAGCCGCGCTCCCCGAATGGAAGGATCTGCTGAGGCGCGGGGCGAAGGAGATTGGAAAGGCCGAAAGCCGCGGACGCTGCGAACTCGCCCTCCTCGCCCTTGAGAAGGACGACATCCCTCCCGCCGACTACGCCGCCCGCATGGACGCGCTTCTCCTGGATCCCTTCATGCCGAACTCCTTCAGACGCGATGTCGCCATTCGCCTCCCCGAAACCCACATGCGAAACGGGAAGACCGACTGGGAGGCTGTCGAAAAGGTTCTCCTCGCCGCCCTGGAATCAGGGGACTGGTCAGATCTCGCCCGCACCGCCTATTCGCGTCAGAGCTCCAACGACATGCGTCTCGCCGCGCTCGTCGCCGTCGTCGAAAAGATGGCGGACGCCGGCCAGGCCACACCTGCGAAAAACCTACTGGAGAAGGGAGCGAAAATCCTCGGGTACGACAAGAAACCCGAGGATATCCTCGCCGCCGAAAACCGGACAATCCCCGGCACATTTGAACGCGCCACCCTCGGCCAGGTCAAGGAGCGCTTTTCACTGCTCCAGAAATGCCGCGCTCGCTTCGACAAACCGAAATTCGAAATCGAGGAGTCAAACATCGGAATCGATCTTGACGGCATCTAGCGGGAGGGAACCGGCCCTGTCGATTCGCGCTTGAAGAGGGTGAGCGGCGCCATGATCCGCTGCGGGGCGATGCCGGGATTCTCAAGCCGGCGGAACAGGGTCTCGACAAGCGTGTTGGCCAGAGCGTCGAGATCGGGGCCGGCAGCCGTAATGGACGGGAAGAAACGGGCGCCCAGTGACAGACCCTCGGCACTGCCGACAGAGATGTCGCCGGGGACGCGGAATCCCCGTTGGACGAAGGCGGAAATAGCCATTGCGGCACTTTCGTCCGTGTGGCACACAAGAGCCGTGGGGCGTCCCGTTTCACCAGGAGAGCCAAAGAGGTCAAGGGCCTCTGAGAGATGCCCGCGCGCGGATTTTGACCAAAGGGCGCTGTCTTGACGGACGAACTGCGGAATGACCTCACCCCTTTCAACCGATGCGCAGACATGAGGTTCCAAGTGGTCCCAGGGGCCGAAGAAGACTATTCTGCGATGTCCCAGCGCAAGAAGGTGGCGCAGCTGCATATCCAGCATGCTGCCGATATGGACGCAGTCCACCCCGGGATCGTCGCCCAGGAAGTAGACGGCGGGGACACTGGGCGCGAGCTGGCGGACGACCTCCGGCCAGTGGCACGTTATGATGCCGTCCACATCCCGCGCGGCAATGGCCTCAATGGCGGACCTCGCGTCACTTTCCCGGTTCCAAAAGCCGCAAAGGGCGACTCGTCCACGCGCCGAAATGTGGCGCTGGAGTCGCGGAACAAGCTCCATGTAGAGGGCGGATGACGAGCTGAAGAGCAAAGCAACGGCATCTGATCGGCCAAGACGAAGCATCCTTCCGGCCACGTTCAGCCGGTATCCCAGGCGCGCCGCCGCTTCGCGCACCTTGAGAACGGTCTTCGGCGAAACGCAGCCCGTTGCGTCGGCCTTGCCCGTCAGAACACGCGAAACCGTCGCGATGCAGAGTCCCGCCTCTTTCGCGATGTCGCGCTGGCTTATGGCTTTTCCCCTTGTTCTTTCCATGATTTCAGTATATCATATCTTGCGGTGGCTCTGGCTCACAATTTGCTTGAAAAACTTCTGTAGAATCGATTATACTGATTCTGCGTACTTTTGGACACAAGGAGAACACATGAAGACACTGAAAACACAACTCATGCGCGGAGCCTTCGCATCCGTATTCGCAGTCGGGACACTGCTCGCCGCCGAGCATCCCAACTTCGACGGCAAGCCCTACGTCATCGAGGGCGAGCTAGAATCGCTTGACGTCCCCGTCATGGGCTGGCGCGTGTCTTACCCGCTTTCCAAAGAGGAGTCGCCCATCTATTCGTCCAGACCGGTGACGAACGGCATCCCAGGTATCGCGATCTCCGTCACGAACGTGACCGTCCGCGGTGTCGAGAAGCAGGCGCTTCGGCTTGAGTTCACGCACGGTGTGCGGCCGACCGGCGGCATGGATGCCGTCGCCTCGGTGAAGTTCCCGGTGAACGCCGCCGATTACAATGTGCTCTCCTTCAAGGCGCGCGTAGACGTGGACGAGGGCCTGCGACCCCTCATTGGCGACACGACGCAGATGAACGGCTGGTCGTCCGCGACCTTCGCCCGCTACTTCGACGACTTCGGCATCAGCGCGGGAGACGGCTTCACCTACCCGTGGGCCGGCGACGGCGTCCCGGCGACGACCTTCCGCAACCACGACTACCCCGAGACGCGCGGCGAGGACGGATTCGCGGACTTTGTCTGGGACATCCCGCACGAGGAGCGCACGGCCTTCAAGGGCTTCCTCTACGGCGCGATCAAGGAACTCCAGTTCTACTACAGGACGGTCAAGATCCCCGAAGGGAAGAAGGTCGTCCTGACCATCGCGGACATCCAATTCACCAAGGGCGCCCACATCGTATATTACGAGCCGGAGAAATATGCGCAGTGGCTCGACTACGTGAAGAACTACAAGCCCGACTATTCGGATTCATCCAAGTACCTCCTGCCGCCAGAGACGGGCCGCGTCAAGGGACAACGCCCCGTCCTCGTCAAGGACGGCCAGCCCAATGCCGAGATCGTCGTCTGCCTCGACTACGAAAAGCTGAAGATCGACAACTGGTTCGCCCCGACAAACCGCCCGATCGAACTCAAGCAGTCGCTGGGCCGCGAAGTCGCCTGGTCGCGCGAGGCGGCCTACACGCTCCAGTCCCTCGTCCGCAAGATCACCGGCGCGACGCTCCCGGTCCTTACCGCCCCCTCCTCCGAGAAGAACGTGAAGATCTTCCTCGGCGCCCCCTGGGCCGCCAAGTTCTTCCCGCGTGACATCGCCCGCCTTTCAGACCTCAATGACGGCGGCGTCGACGGCTTCTCCGTGCGCGTCACGGGCGGCGACCTCTACATCTTCGGCCCGAACCCGCTCGGCACCCGCAATGGCGTCTACGCCTTCATTGAGAACAACACAGACATCATCTGGTCGATGGCGGCCGACCCCGACGGCACGATCTACACTGAGACCAAGGACCTCGAGGTCGTCTGGGGCGACTCATGCGAAAAGCCCGCCTTCGTCGTCCGCGGCTGGCAGGGCGGCAACGGCCCCTGGCAGGTCGCCAACCGCTCCAACTACTACGGCGGATGGCAGGGCTTCACCCTCGCCGGCGGTCACTTCCTCTCCCCGCAGTACTACGACCGCAAAGAAGGCCTCACCAACTTCAACCCCGTAGTCGACGGCAAGTACGGCTGCGTCGAGCCGTGGGGCTTCGACAAGGACACCAAGCCCGGCGAACGCACACATCAGTGGCACGAAAGCCACACGCTCGTCTGCCTCTCGAACCCCGAGTTCCTCAAGCAGTCGAAGGAGCGCGTCCCCAACGTCGG
>JAEEGL016222114.1_pt1 | contig 12373 bp, 8 predicted proteins | sample 9134231 | NCBI WGS metagenome assembly JAEEGL01 (sample SAMN16246548, study PRJNA631951) | gut metagenome | biome: gut microbiome; feature: rumen; material: fiber-attached | host: Bos | place: Iran: Karaj | collected 2018-10 | reverse complement strand
GTACATGAATTTATAGTCAGTTTCACGGAACTTGCTGCGACAGTAGCAGAAGAGACAGGCGTACACAGCGGGACTCTGATCGCATTTGGACTCATGAAGAGCATGCAGGGTACTTTAGATACCGTTGACCTTATAAACAATCCTTATCTCCTTCCCGCAAAGAAGGGTGAGGCCAGCGTACCGTTAACTGTCAACTATATCGATTCATGGGCAAGTGTGATGAGGACTGAAAGCGAAGACTTTAAGGTATATGCCTCGATTGAGGATAGTATCAGGGATTTTGCCGATTATATCAAATACCGTATCGACTGCGAAGACCCGATGAACGCCGTAACAGTCCTTAATGCACTGATTGCGGATGGATATTATTACAAGGAGAACTTCGCGGAGGCACTGGAAAAGACAACCATGTGGGATCGTTGATCCCCGTAAAGGAGGGACTGTATGGGAGATGTTTTTGACGAGAGAGACCGACTGCTGACTGAAGATACGGCTGGCGAGCTTAAAAACGATATCCATAAGGCGAAGAATACAGTAGACCGCGCCAAGGATCTGCGTGATAAGCTCAATAAAATCAGGGAGCATGCCGATAACTATAAAAAAAATGCCAATCAGGATCTCCCTGATGACAGTCAGAAAGCCTCCAAGAAGGGCAATGATGGTCCCGACAAGAAAGACCATCAGGGCAATAAGTCACAGGATGGGCAGAAGGACGGCTCTAGTAAGGGTGACTCCGGTAAGCAGTCTAAAGACGTTCCGAAGAATAATGCTGAAGCTGGAAAGCAAGCAGGCAAAGCAGCAGGAGACACTGCACAGGCAGGAGTACAGGCGAGCGCATCGGCTGGGGCTTCAAGCAGTGCGAGCGCTGCGGGAAGTGCGGCGGGAGCCGCGAGTGGAACAGCAGGTGCGAGCGCTGGAGCTGTGGCTGCGGGAGGAAGTGCGGCGGCATCAGGCGCAGCTGCCGGTAGTGCAGCCGGCCCTGTCGGAACCGCAGCGGGAGCAGTAATAGGTACAGTAATAGCATTCCTTCCGAAGATACTGAAGGCTATTGCTATCTTTTATCTTGTTAAGGTGATTCTTTTTGGAACTCTGATATATGCACTTGCGTCTGCGCCGATGTTACTGCTGGATGCAGCGAAAGAAGCCTTTTACGATACATGGGTAGGTGGTATCGTTGTGGATCTGTTCAATATCGATACGAACCATGCAGACGATGAGCTGATGTACGGCTATCAGAAGATAGAAGATAACCTAGATCCATTGTATAAGGAATTCGATTCTAAAGTATCGAGCGAAAGAAAACTGCGTAAAGAGTACATAGAACAGACAGGTTTTAACGAGAGCATAAGCTGGACCGACATCATAGACCCGAGAAAGCTATCGTCGCAAACTGTGTCGGGAAATATCCTTGGCAGTTATCTGTTTGATACCCTAGAGGCCTATGTCCTTATTGCAGACAAGGAGCAGATGGATAAGATCGGCGAATACAGGGACAAGTATTACGAGAATCTGCAAAAAGCCGAGGATAATCCTGAATACGCCGACAGATATAAGGAGTATGCGGAATATTATCAGAGCAAGTACATGAACAAGGTACTGGACTGCACTATGTTCGAGGAAGACGGGTCTCTTATCGGCATACTCGGCAGAACGTTCGACCAGATGAATTACGTCACATATGACATACAGTGGGAAGAGCGTACATTTACGTATCTGGTCGAGGTTGAAACACAAGATCCCGAAACCGGAGAAAAGATAATTACCTATGCGGAAAAGGAAGAGACAGTAGAAGGCTGGGCATTGTATGCGACAGTACATAGACTGACCGTAGATGATTATGATGCCATATATCATCTCACGGAAGGACAGAAGACAGACAGAAATGTGTTCTGGGAAACAATAAACAGCGTTAACGCTGATATCGGTTCGCTAAAAGTCGATTACTCTTTGCTCAGGAGATTCTTCTCGAGCGGATTTAATTATAAGGACTATTATAGAGATCCCTACATCGACACACTGTCAAACGGATTCCTAACGAGTACAGACCGACTGGTGAACGCGAAAGCTATAGATTATGTCTCAAAGCACATCGGAAGTCCGTATAGCAACGAATACCGAATGAGCGACGGATACTATGACTGCTCGTCTCTTGTGTGGAGAGCATATAAGGATATGGGCTTTAACATTGGAGATGCTGGTTCGTGGGCTCCTACAGCAGCAGAGCAGGCAAGATGGTTTATCAAGGGAAGCGGCTCGTCGCATTGTAAGGTATTATACGACCGTACTGCTGAGAAGAATAACCACTACTGTTCGGGAAAACTTCCGTCGCTGGAAGCATTGCAGCCCGGAGATATCATCTTTTACAGACACCGCAGCACTAACGATGCGTGGTATCGCGACTACGGCCCGCAGGGGGAAAACCGCTACCGTCTTATAGATCATATGTCGATGATATTCTTCAGCAGTTCCGTAGAAAAGGGCGCTGACGCTGACATCGACGGTACATGGATAATGCAGGCCCGATACACCGAGAATGGCGGTGTCACGGTATCATCATTCACGTATCGTCAGAGCGACATTGAGTTAATTATCAGACCTATAAAGTAATCATTTACCCGCCTTGAAGATGAGGCGGGTATTTTTATGCCATTTTTTTATGTCTAGTGATTATCGATGTTGCAGAAATGTTATTTGATTGGTATAATAATACATGAAAATAACTTTTAAAGGAGTAAAATATGGGACAAAAAGTTCTTAACCGGAATATCGTTTCCAAAGGCAAAACATTCCTTGGTCGTCCTGTGAGGATGTGGCTCGAAGGGGTTATCTTTGGAATGCTTGGCGTTGCGCTTGTAAGGCTTGTTCCATTTGTGGGGAGCGTAAAGATACTGTTGTCTATCATAGCATTCCTTACGCTGCTCGTGCTTAATGTGATAGGTATAAAGAACAGGTCGTGGACGCAATGCGTACTGTCCGCGATCAAGTACAGTCGCAACAGACGCAGACTTCATTTGAGGTCGCCTGAGTATGTACGCAAAATCAAGTATGAGGAGGATATCGACAATGCATCTCCCGCAGAGCAACTTGCAAGAAAAATTCAGCAAAGATTCGATGGGTTCATTGAAGAAAACCGCACTAAATAAGATCGCGGATAAGCTGTATAGCCTGAAGAACCGCGATGGGGATGATGATAAAGAGGTGAAGAATAAAGACTGCCCAGATGGTTCAACTCAGGAGTTTATTCCTGTCAAGACCATCGTGGACGGAATCATCATCACCACGACCGGAAGATATGTCGCAATCTCGGAGTTTGCGCCCATCGACTTCCATAAGAAGTCCGAGGATCAGCAGGCGCAGATAATAAATACATTCGCTAATATCTTTCGAAACGGTCCTGTGACAGCGCAGATACAGATCATCACCGACAAGTATTATCCCAGTCAGTTCATCAAGAACATCAGGGAACATACCAAGGGCGAGAAGAATAAGGCTCGTATCGAGGCGATACAGGATTATATCAATCAGATCTACAAGGAGAGCGAAGAGGCCTCCCTTGTAAAGAGGTTCTTTTTTATCACACAGTACGATAAGAGCTTCTGGAGCAGCGAGAATAACGTCGACAGAAACGAGATTATCGAGACGGTGAAACAGAACCAGAAGATGATTGAAGCACAGCTGAAACGCTGTGGCAATATAATCCTTACTGATGGTACAAACAATAATATCGGCGAAATCCTGTATTATTTCTTTAATCGTACTACCTGTCGTAAGCAGGACTTTAAGACGAGGGTTAAGCGTATTGAGGCAGACTACAAGGTGTTTAATGCCGAGACCGGAATGGAAAAGACTCCTGCTATAGCCGATGTCGTTGCGCCGAAAGGCATCTACTTTGATGATGCTGATTATATGTTCATGGATGGTCTTTACTACACCTTTCTCGGTATCAAGGCAAACGGCTGGACTCGTTTAGTAGAGGACGGCTGGGTTGAGGGGCTTAATTCCGGCATCAGTAACATTGACGTTACGATTCGTTTTGATAGGCTCTCACGCCAGATCGTAGATAAGGTTGTCAAGATGAGTGCCCGCTCACATAAGCAGCGTATTTACGAGAAATCAAAGCGCCGCAGAGATGATGCTGCACAGAAGGCCGCCGAGATGTATCAGGAGGATGTGAAAGTGATGCAGGCTCTCGCACAGAAGGATGATATGTATGATGTGGCTATCATACTTACCCTCAAAGCGGAGTCCCCGAAGATCCTGAGTAAACTCAAGTCTGCCATCATCAAAGCGCACAAAGACGTCTTTGATTTTGAAGATTCATGGATGAGGACGGAGGCATATTTTAAGGCGACAATGCCATTCTTAAATGATGCGTCCGGATTGCTCAGACATCTTAACAAGAACGTTACTTCGACCAACATCGGTAGTATGTATCCATTTATTGCGTTCGAGTTGATCGATACCGATGGATACCTGTTGGGAGTTGATGAGGATCCGAATTCAAATTCGCTCATAATCGTAAACAACTTCGCCAAGAGGTTCAATAACGGTCACACTATCATCATCGGCAAATCCGGTGTGGGCAAGTCCTTTACAGAGAAGCTCATAGCGGGTCGTTCAAGCCTAAACGGCATGAGAGTGACCTGTATATGCCCCGCGAAAGGCTTCGAGTATAAACTCCTGTGTGATAACTATGGCGGAGCTTATATCGATCTTATACCGAGCTCTACGAGTTGCCTGAACCCTATGGACATACGTGCCGAAAGTGAAGACCTTCTTGCCAACAATGATGTAACGGATGTTGACAGACAGAAGGCTACTGCTTCACTTCTGACAAAGAAGATAGCAGTGCTCACGGTATGGTTCAAACTCAACCTCGCAGGAAAGGGTGATGCGGATCTGTCGTCATTTACATCAAAGGATGCTACCGAGATGTCGTCCTTGCTCTCAAGGGTATATGCTGAATTTGGCATTACCGGCGATAACAAGTCTATCTTTGACGAGAATGGTCGGAAGAGGAGAATGCCAATATTACAGAACTGGTATGATGCTCTTCGCAAGGACGAACACCTTTCGAAGTACGCTTACGTACTTCAGCCGTATATAGATGGCGTAGCTGCAAACCTCAATGGGCAGACCAACGTAGACCTTTCCAAGCTGGTCACCGTGTATAACGTTGACGGAGAGATCATTCCCGAGGAACTTCTTCCCGCATACATCTATCTGGCTTTCCAGAGCTCTTATGAACGTATCAAGGAGGATATCTACGTCAGGGACGTTCTTATCCTCGACGAGGTATGGCAGATGATGAAGGTCAAGGAATGCGCCGAGCAGGTACGTGACGCTATCAAACTGATGCGTTCCTACAACGGCTCGTGTCTGATCGCGACTCAGGAGCTTTCGGACTTCTTCGGAAAGTCCGGAGACTTCGGAGGGGCTGTCGTAAATAACTCTGACTTCAAGATATTTATGCACATGGAGGAGAAAGAGTTGAAGATTGTTCGGCAGTATTACCGTCTTGATGATGAAGATGAGGAAGCGATACTTGGCTTTGAAAAGGGCGAGGCTTTACTTATAGCCGGAGCTAATAAGGTCAAGATCAAAGTCAAGATCAAGCCTACAGAACGAGAATTGAGGGCTTATAACACTGACCGTAACAATAGGGTGTAATTCGTATTAAAGCACGACAAATACGAATTATTTCTAGCCATATCCTCGTAAATACGAATTAAAACAGATAATTCGTATTTATGGGGAGCGGCGGCAAAGAGATGACTGGCGTAAATACGAATTATATGACGTAATTCATACTTGATACTTTGAGGAAGCTAGTAAATACGAATAACGGTGAATAGTTCGTATTTATATGACAAATAACATATCTGATAAATACGAATAAATCGATATAATTCGTATTTACGAAAGGAGTAAAAAATGCCTACAGCAAATGAACAGAAGATTAAGCATCAGGAGAAGGCCGAGAAGATCAGAGACCTTATCTCCAAAGCAGAGCAGAACCGTAATTATTCCCTGAATGTCAGGGAGGATTTCTTCACTTTACTGACCAATATAGGCGGTGTAATGACCACTTCTCAGGCTCAGGATGTGCTGAAATTCATTGATGGAAACAGGACTCCCGTACAGACTTACAAGGCTGAGCGCTTCCTGTATCCGGAGATCGCTGCAAAGCGTCTTACCGTAGACCGCGACCGCAAGCTCGTTTATGAGGGCCCGAGGTGCGATATCGCCTATGATCCCGCTATTTTATGGGGTTTTACGTACATCATCAAGAATGCTAAAAGCGTAGATGATATACTCAGCGCGGTAGCCGTGGGCGGCGCAAACAGGTCTATATCCTTTACTGCGCAAGGCGAATATCAGAAGATTTTGTTCGCAAATCATGGCACTGTAGATGTCCTCGGCAGGCAGATTTATGCTAACGAGCAGGCTCTTCTGAAGACCCCTTTAAACCCCGATATGATACGTCCGCTTTACGTTATTTTCCTTACGGAAACTGACAAGAAAGCGGTAGATGCCACCTTCGAAAGACTGGCTGATCTGGACATCAAATTCAACCACAGGATAGTCGTTCCGCATGGTGACTGGGTAGATAATCAGATCGGTTTTACCGAGTACGAAGTGGCTCCTGAAAGCGACTAAAAAATAGCCCGTCAAAAAACCGATAATCACTAAACTCGAGGGCTAAAAAATAGTGCTCAGTTTAGTGATTATGGGTACTTTTTTTTTGAAGGTGGTCATAATCACCGAGATAAGTAGCGCAAAGCCTTGATTTTAGGGCATTTTTTACGCAAGTGAACCGCCGAAAGGTGGGAAATGATAGGCGGGATGGGTAATAAAAAAGGAGGTAATTCATGCGTTACAAAAAGAAGCGCATTCAGAGGATGAATTATGGTCGAAGCAGTCGTCATAAAATGGTCTCTTTGATGTTGGAATTCGGTCTCGTTACAACAGCAGGATTGAAAGTTTTGGATGGCAGTTTGATCACATACCAGAGGATGCTGACGAGACTAAAGAAGGAAGGTGTAGCATCATCAGTAGGAACCAGATGTGGAGGTATGGGAACATATCTTGTTGATGTAGCGAATAAGGGTTCTGAATATTTGCGAAGTATGGGGCCTATGAGCTTCTATGCATATAATGAGTCGAAAGGTCTTATAGAATATGCTTGGAGAAGTGATGATGTTGGTAAAAAGAAAAGAGCATTTAGAACGAGTGAGGTGGCTATGATGTTCTATGCGTCAGACATACCAACACGTATACAGGATAAGATTGCTCTTGAGGATATGGATAAGGAGAATAGGGTAGCGAGTTATTATAGTCTCAGGGAATGTAAGAAATATTATGAGCAGATCAAGGGGGTAGCATTGGAGCATAATGCTAATGCACGTATGCTGGGAGTCTACAATACCAGCTACGATATCTATCCTGTCTATAAGGCAGAAGAAGGAGTCATTAAAGCATATAGCTCGGAACAGTACGCATGCAATCTCTTACAGGAGATATTTTTGCCTGACATTAGGTTACAGGGTCTGCCGAGTTGTATCTTCTTCTATGAGGAGGATAAGGTAGCGTCGAGTATTATATCTCCCAATCCGAAGTGGAGAGAGCTGACGACGAATCTGATAACGAGCAAAACAGACTATTATGACCATATCTATCTGATGTCCTACTCAAGGGAGTCGCGAGAGTTGCTTCAAAGGATGAGCGCCCCCGACTGGCGCAGTAAACTGATACAGGAAGTCATACCGACAGAACATCTCGCAAAGAAGAGTCCTGTAGAGTACGCAGACGCATTCTATGATAACTGCCTTGAATATGTATTCTGCATTCCCGACGCAAAGGTCTTCTCTCGCTTCCTCACTTTGGCGAAGCAAAGACAGCGCCCCGAACTGTTCCGCATATACTGTTACCCTCATCAGGAAGCACTCGTCAGATCGCTCCTCTCCCCGAGAGAGTGTCAGGTAGTGGTAGTTTCATAAGAACAGGAGGTAGGATATGACACCACAGCAGGCATTAGCCTCGAAGAGGAATCTCTTCATCACAGGCCCGGCAGGAACCGGAAAGACCTATTTGCTGAATGAGTTTATTCAGAACACGCCCAACACGCTAGTATGTGCCTCGACCGGAATCGCATCACTCAACATTGGCGGCGACACAGCGCACAGGATTTTTCACATCCCCGTCCCCGCATTTAACCCTCCCAGTTTTGCACGGGGCAAAAAGGACGCCATCACGAACGCGCAGCTGGGAGTTATTGCTAGGGCGGATGTAATTATCATAGACGAGATAGGCATGCTCCGCAGTGAAGCGTTCCGTTTTCTCATCAAGGTACTCCGCAAAGCCGAGAAACTCAAAGGCAAGAAAATAAGACTCATCGTAGTCGGAGATTTCAGTCAGCTCCCTCCCGTCGTCAAGAAGGACGAAGTGAAACTGTTCAAGAAATTCAAGCTCGACCCGTCGGGCTTCTGCTTTACCACGCAGGAATGGAAGTCGTGTAACTTCAAGGTAGTCGAGCTCACTGAGATCAAGCGACAGGATAATCTTGAATTCATCAATATCCTCAACGAGATCAGGTTAGGTGAGAGGCTCGACCTTGGATACTTCGACCGGTTCGTAAACCCCACGCCTGATTATGACGACGCTGTATGCATCTGCGGAACCAATTCCGAAGCAGACCGTATCAACCGAGAATACCTCGACTCCCTCACAGGCACACCGGTTGCCCTCCAGAGTATTAAAGAAGGTCGTACTCTTGGCAGCTGTGTTGACGACGTTATTGTTATCAAGGAAGGCGCGAAGGTTATCTTCATCGCGAACGACACCCAGCACAGGAAATATCATAACGGCAGTTTCGGGTATATCGAGCATATCAATACTGACAACGTGGTTGTGAATATTGGTGGTCAGTCTGAGGTGATCTACCGCAGGGAGTTCCCGTTCTACACCTACTCTGTATGCAACGGTTCTCTTTCCAAGAAGGAACTCGGAGTTATCAAGCAGTTTCCCTTCAAGGTAGGCAAGGCGATCACGATACACAAGTCACAGGGGCAGACGTTCGACAAGGTTATTCTAAGCCCCGAGATATTCGCAGCCGGACAATTATATGTAGCCTTGAGCCGTGTGCGTTCACCCGAGGGTCTTACCTTGCTCCGAGACATTCTCCCCGAACATCTCATCATAGATCCGACAGTACAGAAGTTCTATGACGATGGATATACGTGGGCTGTTAAGAGAACCGCTGCGAAAGCACCCTCAGCCAAAGCGGACAAGAAGTCTTTGAAGACCACCACAAAGAAGACAAAGCGGGCAACAACAAAATCCCCTACGAAGAAAACGCCTGTTACGAAGACGAGCAAGGCCACTAAGCCGTCTAAAAGGTCATCGGCGGGTAAGACCACAGTGAAGACAACGCAGACGCTTAAAAAGGCTCTGACGAAGAAAGGAAAGAAGAAATAATGTCAGCACGAAACTTACGTGTTCTCGAAGAACTCCGTAAGGAACTTTTCCCGACGGAGACATCCGAGGGCTCAGATTACAGCTATACAGAGTATGTCATTGATGGCAGGCGATACGGCAGCATGAGTGGAAACCTCTCTTCCTCGATTGAAGATCTGTCTCCGGAGCACAAGACGCTTAAAACCGTCATATCGCTCTTTGAATCCTCGACCGAGAAATCAACAAGGGACTTTGCAAAGGTCATATGCGAGCTTGAGACGAAGGCCAAAGCGAAGAATATCCCTCTTGCGCAGACCGAACTCTACCAGCTCGCAAAGGAATGCGAGATAAAATCCTTGCGTACCACTCCGAAGAGTACGGAGAGAGAAATATTGTTGCTGTCATTTATCAATCGAGCCAAGGCTCTCATACCTGATTAAGGAGGTTAATAAAAGAATTATGATTCTTAATGAAGACCGGATGAACCATAGTTACCATGTGGCCGAGTATATGTATACTCACGCAGCGGAGTATGGATTGGAAGCCGAGAAAGAGCAGATGTACGTAGTCGGACTCCTCCATGATGTAGGCAGTATCCGCGACAAAACAAGACACGAAATAGCCGGAGGAGAGATATTATCCCAAACCGGATTAAAGGAAGAGTATCTGAACGCTATCGCATGGCACGGAAAATCACCTGAGGACTATTGCGAACATTTCGGTATCACACAGGAGGATATCCCCCCGGTACTCGTCCTCCTCTGGGACGCTGATCTCCATGTGGGTCCTAAGGGCGAGAGTATGGAGATCGACGAACGGATCGAGGACATGATCTCTCGCCACAGGCGTATTGCCCAGTATGGTTTTGGGTATGAATTTGATCCACACGTAGCGGTAAAGCTCGACTCTACAAATGCGGTTACACAGATTGATGTACGCGAGCACCTTACATACGGACAAGTTGCTAGAAAAGTACAGGCATTTCTCATCGAATATAAAAGACGTCATAGTTTAGTATGATCTTAACTAGCGTAGATAAAACGAGCTTACAGAAAATTGGCGTGAGTGTTTAGCGCAGTCTTTAGCGGTAAGTGAGTATAGAAATATATTGCAGAAGGCATATAATTATGCTATAATAGCCATTGTAATCAAACATAAATATTAAATACAATCCGAAATCCCTCTGTGTAAAAGCAGGGGGATTTTTGCATTGTGCAAAATCCAAAAGGAGGAAAAGAAAAATGAGTTACAGACTTACTGCCACAGGCAGAAAAAACACGGAGGCTTATGTTCGTGAACTTGAAGCAAAGAGAAAGGAAATCCTCGATGCGGGGAAGGACACAGCAGACGATACAACGCTTCCGACTGTAGAAGACATTGAGAACGATGTTAACTTCATCGGACTTGATGGCGAAGGCGAGTACTATAACGGCTGGAGCGTCACCGACAACTATGACGCAGATACTCCTCTGTTATTAAAACTCGGACGGGACTTGGTGGACATCACCGCGCAGGAGTCTCTTACTGAAAGCCTCATTAAGGCTTCGGACGCTTACTATAATGGAGAAGCGTACATGAGCGACCTTGAATTCGATAAGAAAGTCGAGGAGCTTAAAAGCATGGAGGCAGCATCAGGTATTATTCTGCCGGGCAGTCCCACTACATACGTAGGCGCAGCTGTAGAAGGTGTTACCTTGAAAGAGGTTACGCACGAGCAGCCCGCACTGTCACTCGATAAGGTCAAGTACAAGAACGTGCAGGATCTTAAAAAGTGGCTCGGAGACAAGCAGGGTGTGATCAGCTGGAAGATGGACGGTATGACTTTGGTCATCACGTTCGATAAGGGCAAGCTCACCTCAGTAGTCACCAGAGGCAACGGATATGTCGGAGAAGATGTAACAGCAAATGCCAAGTACATCGATGGCATACCGCAACAGATCAGCTACACCGGACATCTGGTGGTCAGAGGAGAGGCAGTAATGACATACGATGAGTTTAAGAGAGTGAACGCTGAAGCAGGCGGGATCTATCAGAACCCTCGTAACCTCGTTCCCGGGACTCTTCGTTCGGATGAGGCAGCGAACCGCAAGATTTCATTCTATGCGTTCGAGCTGGTCAATCCTGAACCTCAGGCGATGTTCGTAGAGGGCATCTCTTTCAATCTTGTATTCCAAGGCGACCGCCTTAACTGGCTGGAAACGCTCGGTTTCAACATTGTTGAAAAGGAGTACGTGACCTCAGACGATATCCTCGAGAAGATAGAAGAGTGGAAAGAGAATGTTAAGAACTTAAAGTTCCCTACAGATGGTCTTGTCATCTCGTACAACGATATGATGTACGGTATGACACTTGGCAACAGTGAGCATCACTTCAGACATTCGATTGCCTTGAAGTGGACGGACGAGACCGAGACCACAATTATCCGAGACATCGAATGGTCGGTAGGTAAGACCGGTATTATCACTCCGGTTGCTATCTTCGATCCGGTAAGGCTCGGTGCAGGCTCGACCATTACTCGCGCATCTCTCCATAACATTTCCATTATGCGAAATATGCCTAACATGGAACGTGATGGAGAAAAGTGTATATGCGGTAAAGGTTCGAAAGCCAAGGTCTATCTGGCCAACATGATCATACCGCAGATAGCTGCATGCACCCCCTACGAGGAGTACCTCTATAATGCAAATAGAGAGTACGACCAGAGGAGCGAGGCTTGTCGCACTTGTGCAGAGTATTGTCATGAAGCGAAGACAGCATGCCCTTGCAGCTATGGTGAGTGTGACTGTTATGATCCGGAACCGCTGATTCCCGAATCCTGCCCTGTGTGCGGAGCAGATACCCGCATAGAGGAAAATAACGGAGTCATTACGCTGCACTGTGATAATCCTAAGTGTGCAGCCCATCAGGTCGGAAACCT
>JAEEGL016195618.1_pt1 | contig 12373 bp, 10 predicted proteins | sample 9134231 | NCBI WGS metagenome assembly JAEEGL01 (sample SAMN16246548, study PRJNA631951) | gut metagenome | biome: gut microbiome; feature: rumen; material: fiber-attached | host: Bos | place: Iran: Karaj | collected 2018-10 | reverse complement strand
TGTATAAAAGCTCTGCATAGAATTCCAAAGACTCCATCTTCATGTAAGCGTTCATTAAATCTGTAGACCAAGTAAGAGCTCCATGATTTTCCAATAGCACTGCATCGAAATCATTTAAGAATGGCTCAATTGCATCTGGAATTTCTGTTGTTGATGGTGTGCCATATGGTGCTAAAGGAACACATCCTAAAGATATAACAGCCTCAGGCATAATTGGCTTATTTAATGGCTGGGCTGCAATAGCAAAGCTTGTAGCAAAGTTTGGATGAGCATGCACTACCGCTCCAACATCTGGACGCTTTGCATAAACTCTCATGTGCATTTTGATTTCGCTAGAAGGTTTAAAATTACCATGAGCTTCGATAACATTTCCATTCTCATCAACCTTGCAAATATAATCTGGAGTCATAAATCCTTTTGAAACTCCTGTAGGTGTGCATAAGAACTCATGGGCATTCAGCTTTACAGAAATATTGCCATCATTTGCAGCAACCATATTTCTACCGTAAATACGTTTTCCCAAATCACAAATCATTTGTTTAATTTCATTTTCATTCATGATATATTACCTCTCCCTTTATCTAGGCTTATATATTTTTACGTCGAAGGAATTCTTGACCAATTCCTTTGCATTCTTTTCATTTTCAATTACTCCTGCAGCAAGCATCTGGGATAAAATATTACCAATTGCTGTTGCCTCACCAGGACCTGCCACTATTTCCCTTCCCGTTGCATTAGCTGTTAGCTGGTTTAAATATTCTGCATTGGAACCGCCACCTACAATATGAATTCGTATATACGATACTCCTGTCACCTGCTCAATCAGTGATAGCTTGTCCCCATAACATTTTGCCAAGCTATTGTAGATTACAGCCGCAAGCTTTGGTAAAGTATCTGGAAGTTCTTGTCCAGTTCTTTCACAGAACAGCTTCACTTCCTCTGCCATACTCTTTGGGGAAAGAAAACAAGAATCCTGACAATCAACAATACTTGTAATACTTTCCTTTGAGGCTGATTCACAAAGCTGACCATAGCTCATATCTGGAGCAAGCTCATTTCTCACAGACTGAATCATCCAAAGTCCCATAATATTAGCAAGATATGTGATCCGTCCCCCATAGCCACCTTCATTGGTCAAATCTGCTTTTCTACTTTCGTCAGAACAGTTTGGCTGATCTAGCTCTACCCCCATTAAGGACCATGTTCCAGATGAAATATAGCAAGTATCTTTATCCTGGCTAGGTACTGCCAATACAGCACTTCCTGTATCGTGAGAAGGAGCTAAAACTACTTTTAAGTCATAGCCTATTTTTTCTATAATTTCCTTCTTTAATCCTCCTAAAACACTTCCTGGCATTGATATTTCTCCAAATAGTTTTTTAGGAAAACCTAGTCTTTCAATTAAATCAAAATCCCACTGTCTTTTGTTTGGATTTAGAAGCTGAGTTGTACTGCATTCTGTGTACTCCCAAGCCTTTCTTCCTGTTAGCAGGAAGTTTAGATAGTCAGGCATCATCAGCATTGTCTCAGCCCTATCAAGATACTCAGGGTTTTTAATCTTTACTGCCATCAGTTGATAAATAGTGTTATAAATTGCCTTTTGTATTCCAGTTGCAGCATATAAATCTTCCTCGGAAATCAGCTTGAACACCTCAGCATCCATACCGTTAGTTCTGTGATCTCTATATGCAACAGCAGGACCAAGCATTTTGTCATTACCATCTAACAGCACAAAATCCACGCCCCAAGTATCGATAGCAACTGTAGAAGGAATTTTTCCAAGCTCCTTACATTTAGCCATTCCTGTTACTATTTCATTGATAAGTCTATCTGTATCCCAATACTGGACACCTTCTTTTTCATCCATGCCATTATAGAAACGATAAACTTCATCTAGTTTTAGTTTGCCATCAATTATAGAGCCTAAAATATGTCGACCACTTGAAGCTCCTATATCGATTGCTAAAAAATATTCATTTTTATTCTGCTCAAGCATGGATTCTCCCTCCAGTTTTTAGATTACAACACCTTTTCTCAAAATGATGTTGGCGTAAATAGCTGTTTCTGTTGTCTGAATTACGACTTTAGCCTTAGCCTTTGTCTGATCGTAAAATTTCCATTTATTAATCTCTTTAAAGGCCTTTTCGCCTCTCTCATCATACTTAGCTACAATCTTCTTATAATCATCCCAAATAGGTGTAGCCACTTTTCCAACATCACCTGGTTCAAGAGCCATTAATGTACAAGGGGCATCCTCTTCTCCCTGTGCATTAGGATATGTATCAAGTGGGAAGAGTTGTAAAATTGCATCTAACAATTCTGGAACACCAATACCATCAGCTCTGATGATGTTGTCACACATTGTGCTTCCAGGGAAATTGCCATCAGCAATAACAAGCTCATCGGTATGTCCCATTTCATCAAGAACCTTCAATAGTTTAGGTGAAATTACATATGGAATTCCTTTTAACATAGTCGTTCTCCTTTGCTAGTTTTTTAAAGAAAAGGGACCGGTACGCCCGATCCCTTCCGGTGAAAAAAATGTATTTTGGTATTTAGCAAAAAACTAATTAGTCGTAAAGGTTTGGAGCGATGTCTGCTGCATCCATGTTTGTTGTATCATACCAGTAACCATCTGTAGCGATATCAGATACAGACTCGCCATTTGCGATCTTGTAAAGTGTCTCTACAGTTGTCTTGCCCATTGCAAGTGGAGACTGTGTAACAGCACCGAACATCTTACCATCCTTGATAGCGCCCTTGATTACTGAACCAGCATCGAAACCAGCTGCAAGGATTGTGCTGCCAGGCTCTGTTCCAAGCTTATTAAGGTTCTCGTTTGCTGAAAGGATACCTTCTGCTGCAACCTGGTTTGAACCAAACATACCAATTACGTCTGACTTGTTCATGATAGCTGAAGCCTCTGTAGCGCAAAGCTCAACTGTTGTCTGTGCAGGAACTGCAACTTCGATGATAACGTCAGCTGAAGACTCATCACCCTTGTCCTTAGCACTATTTACATAGTACTCATTACCAATTACTGCAACCTTCTTGCCATCAGCTGATGCAAGCTCTGTAAATCTGTCGATGAAACCAAGACCACGCTGTGTGATTGACTCTGATGTAGATTCCTGGTTAACTTCACCAATACGTACTGGAGCAGAAGCAGAACCGATAGTGTCCTTTAATGCTGCATATAAATTGTCAGCTGCTGTAGCGCCTGCGCCGTAGTTATCAGTTGCGATTGTTGAATAAACAGATCCGTCTGGAGCATCTGGGCACCCTGAGTCGACGAACCCCACTGGGATGCCAGCATCCTTTGCCATCTGAAGAGCATCAAGACATGCACTCTGATCGCAAGCTGCAAGACCAATTCCGTCTGGAGCACCGTTGATGTAGTTTGTTAACATGTTAACCTGATCAGCGATATCAGACTCTGCGTTTGGTCCATTACACTCAACCTTAACACCAAGTTCTTCTGCTGCCTGATTTACACCAGTAACAGCTGCCTGCCAGTATGAAGACTGGAAGCTCTTAACTACGATCTTGAATTCAAGATCACCAGCTGCAGCGGTTGGAGTAGCTGAGTCCTCAACTGTAGCATCTGAAGATGCTCCTGCGTCAGATGATGCAGCCCCACATCCTGCAAACATCGATGCAACAAGTGTTGCTGCCATGAGTGTTACAAGTACCTTTTTTTTCATGATATTTCTCCTCCTAATAATAAAAATACTTTCTCTTATATGAACCGCTCCCTGCGGCTACATATCTTATTAATTACTTCTTTTCCCTTCTTTTCTTGATGATATCAACCATAACAGAGCCGATGAGAACTAAACCTGTTACAATCTGCTGCCAGTTTGCCTGTAATCCAATAAATGGAAGACCTGTCTTTAGTAAGCAGATAACGAATACACCAATGAATGTTCCTATGATAGAACCTGCACCACCAGTTGCTGAAACGCCACCGATGATTGCACCACCAATAGCTTCTAGCTCGAAGCCTGCGCCAGTACCAGGAAGTACTGTCTTAAATACTGCTGAGTACGCAATTGAAGCAAGTGCTGCAAATAAACCTGAAATTGTGTAAGCCATAATGTGATAAAACTTTACGTTAATTCCAGAAAGAATTGCTGCCTCCTTGTTACTTCCAATTGCGATTGTATAACGTCCAATCTTGGTATGTCTAAGGACAAAGTGCATACCGAAGGCAAGTAATAATACCCAAACAAATCCAAGCGGAAGCTTTGTGTCACCAATCTGAAGCTTAAAAATACTTCTAAACCAGCTACCAGCCTGTCCCTCTGTAGGCCATGAAATACCAGTATTCTTTGAGCAAATAGAACCTAATCCTCTGGTAATCATGCAGGTACATAATGTTGCCAAAAATGGTGGTAAATCCATGACACCAATTAATACACCATTGATTAATCCAATAACCACACCGAACAAGATAGATACAAGCATTGCAAGGCCAACTGGACAATGGTAGTTCGCTATCAAATAACCACCTGCTAGTGAGTAACATACAAGTCCTGTTCCAATTGAAAGATCAACACCACCTGTAATCAATGGAAATGAAACACCTATAGCCATTAAGACGATGTAGTATGAATAATCCATGATTGTAAGAATGGTTGTGTATTGTCTAAAACTTTGGCTCGCTATACAGAAAAACAGCAATAATGCAATTACAACCAAGAATACAATGGTTTCCTGCTTTACGTGTTTTGTCTTATCTCTTTTCATGTTTCCTCCTCCTAGCCTATTCCTTAGTTGCGAAGTGCATAATCTTCTCTTGAGTTGTCTCTTCAATCATCAATTCACCAGTCTTATGACCTTCATACATGACTATGATTCGATCACTCATTCTAAGGATTTCTGTCATTTCCGAAGAAATCATGATTATAGATTTTCCTTCGCTGGCAAGTCTGTTCATTAACTTATAGATTTCATTCTTAGCACCTACATCAATACCTCTTGTAGGTTCATCAAAAATTAAAATGTCACAGTTCTTGCAAAGCCATTTTGCAATTACAACCTTCTGCTGGTTGCCACCTGAAAGGTTTACTACCAAATCATCTACGCTAGTACATTTTGTTGAAAGAGAATCAACAAGCTCTGCAGCCACCTTCTTCTCTTTTCTCTTATTAATGAAGATACCCTTCATGAAATTTGGAAGATTTGCCATTGTAGTGTTTTCAGCAATTGTCTTTTGAACAACAATACCGAATCTCTTTCTATCCTCTGACAAATAACCTATACCAGCTTTTACTGCATCCTCTGGACTCTTGATATCAACAAGCTGTCCATTAATGTAAATATTTCCGCTTTCCTTTGGATCAGCACCAAAGATAGCTCTTGCTGTCTCAGTACGACCAGCACCCATCAGACCAGCGAAACCAAGAATCTCTCCCTTTCTAAGTTCAAAGCTGATATCCTGTACCATCTTTCCAGCATTAAGATTCTCAACCTTTAACACCACAGGAGCATTCTCTGGAACCATACTCTTTGTCTTTGGCTCCTCGTAGATAACACGACCAACCATCATGCTAATAATGTCATCTTTTGTACTGTCTTTAGAAATTAATGTTCCAACATATCCTCCATCTCGCATGACTGTAACTCTGTCTGTAATGACTTTGATTTCATCCATACGATGTGAGATATAAATGATACCTAACTGCTGCTCTCTTAAATCTCTAATGATTTTAAATAAATCTTCGATTTCAGATTCTGTTAAAGCTGCTGTTGGCTCATCGAAAACGATAACCTTAGCATCATGCGAAATAGCCTTTGCAATTTCGCACATCTGCTGCTTACCAACAGTTAACTCACTCATTGTAGTTGTTGGATCAATATCAATATTTAATCTGTCAAAAAGCTTCTTGGCCTCTTCTACCATCTTTTTGTCGTCGATGCTGAATCCCTTTTTAAACTCGCGTCCAATGAAGATATTCTGTGCAACTGATAGATGGCCAACCATGTTCAATTCCTGATGCACGATTACAACACCTGCGTGCTGTGCCTCTCTGGCATTATGGAATTCAACTTCCTTACCTTCATATATGATTGTTCCAGAATCTTTTGTATAGATACCTGTAAGAACCTTCATCAATGTAGATTTACCTGCACCATTTTCTCCCATAAGTGCATGAACTTCACCGCGTCTTACATCAAAACTAACGTGGTCAAGAGCATGTACTCCGGGGAAGCTCTTATCGATATCTTTCATTTCCAATATGACTTCGCCCATATCTTTTAATCCTTTCTGCTTTCTCAAACCTTACGCTAGTTCCTTCTACGTCTTGCCATAACATCCGCATATACGGCGCAAATTACGATAATACCTGTAATAATCAACTGATAGTCCTTGGTAAATCCAAGTGCTAAAATTCCTTCCTGAAGAAGTGCTATGATGAATACACCAATTACCGTTCCGCCGATAGATGCAAGACCACCAGCCATTGATGTTCCACCCATTACACAACCAGCAATTGCTTCGTTGTTGTACTGATCACCGTAACCAGGCTGAACTGTTGTGTATGCGCCTACGAAGAAGATTGCTGCAATGCCAACTAATACACCACAAATTACATATGCAAGCATTTCCCACTTCTTAACATCTACACCAGAAAGTCTAACTGCTTCTCTATTACTTCCAAGGCTGAGCATATATCTTCCAGCTTTTGTGTGATTCAAAAGAATCGAGCAAATAATTGCGATTGCGAAGAAGATAAACAAGCCTACAGGTATTTTATCTACCTTAACAAGATATCTAAACCAACCACCCTTAGCGGCCTGTGGCCAGCTGACTGATTGTGTTCTTGTGAATACGCTGGCTACTCCTTTTGCAATATTCATACTTGCCATGGAAACAATAAATGGTGGAACTTTCCAATATGCAACCAAATATCCGTTGAACAAACCAAAAATCAATCCAACTATTAAGCTGACAATTAAGCAAATGCCCATTGGCAACTCATAGCTTGTTAGGCAATATCCTGAAATCAACGCACAGCAGAACATTACAGGTCCAATAGAAAAGTCGATTCCTCCTGTTGCGATTACAAAGGTAACACCAAGGGATAAGAACCCAAGGAAATACGCATAATTCAAAGCGCTCATTATTCGAGGCATTCCTGCGAAATTATCAACTAAGCAGCTTAGAATCACATACATCAGGATTAAAACGCCAGTTAATACAATACGGTTAAATCCGAGTTTTTTTACGACTGGATTTTCTTTTATTTTCTTAAGTATCAATGTTATTCCTCCCAATATCTTCCAGTCTTAGCAACATAAAGCGTCGCTTATCATGTAGTTTAATTTAGTTGCGTAGTTATAATCTTCGATTAAATGAACTACAAAATCTTCAACTAATTCCTTTGGTTCTGCCTTAAGAGCCCCATCTCTTACCTTCACATACTGAAGAGGCATATACTGTCTTAGCATTCCCATTGGAATTTTTACATCAGCCATATTGTCGAACAATTTGTCAATTGCTGCTTTCATCTCTGGCTGTGCAAAATAATATCTACATCTGTCTGAGAAGCTGTATTTTCTCTTAAATTTCAAGTCCGTCTCGCTGCCATGATAGTGCTTCTGCCAGTTTTCTGGATGCTTTAACATTGTCTCCTCCATTACTTCAATGAAATGTGCCTGCTTTTCTTCAGGTACCAATACCTTCTCCATCATTGAAAGTGCAAATAATCCTTCTCGAAGAGAGAATGTTAATGCAGGGCCAACCTTTAAAATTGCAATTCCATCCTCAACCATTTCCTTTAATCTCTGAGGTGGCTGATAGTCGGTTGAATGTCCCTCTAAAACAATGTTTGGATGCTTTTTCATAGCTTGAGTAAGTCTTACTGCATTTGCTCTGCTATAGTGGAATACATCTGCATCACCAAACTCAACACCTGGCTGAACAACAATACCGATGATATTATCAAAGGCATTTTTTAGACCTCTTTTTTCGAACTGTTCCTTATAAACTGCTAGTGTTTTTTCAACTGCTTCAGGCTTTGTGACGCTGATGGAATCTTCTTCCTCCTGAGCACCGCCTGGAATAGGGACCTCACTGCCTATAATGAAGGCTGGTCTTACTTCCTTTGGATTTTTCTTTAAAAGCTCTTGATAAGCTTCCTCACAAGCTTCATATAAAATAGCACCTCTTCTTGCAATTGTTTCATCTGTAAGAGGTTGATCCTTTGGATCATCTGCCACTCTCATGCTTGTGTCTAAATGAATCTTTTTAAATCCAGCAAGGACAAACAGCTTAACTAATTCGATTGATTTTTTCATAGCCTCTTCTTCTGGCTCGTTTTGCCATGTAAGAGGTCCAAGATGATCTCCACCAAGGATAATTTTCTCTCTTGGAAAACCAACATTATCAGCTATCGCATATACGAAGTCTCTGTAATCTGCTGGCTTCATTCCTGTGTATCCGCCAAACTGATTTACCTGATTAGCTGTTGCCTCTATCAAAACATAATCATCAAATCTAATTGCCTGCTTGAGACAAGCTTCGATTACTAAATCAGAAGCTGTACAGAAAGAAGGGATACCTGCATATCGCATTCCTCTGCGTCTCTTTTCAAGCATTTCTCTCATTGCATCCATGTCTACCCCCATCAATAAAAGCTGTTACTTTGCATCAGGGCAATCTACAATGAAACCATCTTCATCCCAGAGAGCGTGCCAATCATCCGCACCTTCCCATAAGAATACCTGTCCTTTTACAAGACGATTATTCTTTTCTAATGTGGAAATCTTCTTCATCTCCTCATCAGTTAATGGCTCTGAAACTGTCGACTCAAGATTGCTTGTATATTCCATCTCGTGAATTGAGAAAGGAATTGGAATCTGTCCTCTCTGTACTGCCCACTTAAGACATACAATTGCTGGGTGGCAGTTATGAGCCTGAGCGATTTCTCTAAGCTCTGGAAGCTGCATATCAGCAATATCTGTTGCTTCCATATCTCTCTCTGGTCTCTGTGGTGAGCCAAGAGGCATGAAACCGATTGGCTGAATATCATGAGCTACTAAATAATCAAATAATTCCTGCTGTTGGAAGCATGGATGTAATTCCATCTCGCAAGCTACTGGCTTGATTTCAAACTTATCCATAACTGCTTCAAGCTTTGGAATTGTCATGTTCGAAATACCAATGTGGCGAATCAATCCCTTACGTACCAAGTCTTCGCACTGTCTGTATGTATCCATGAACTCCTCAACTGAGAAAGGCTTTGAATCAGGATTACGTGAATCTACTGTACAATGTGGTGCATGATAATTAGGGAATGGCCAGTGAATAAAGAACAAGTCAATGTAATCGCACTGTAAATCTGCAATTGATTTACGACATGACTTTTCAACCTCACGATGCATATCATTCCAAACCTTTGTCATGATATACATATCCTTTCTTTCAACTACCCCCTCATCAAATGCATCTTTGAAAACCTTACCGATAAGATCTTCATTGCCATAGCATGCTGCACAGTCAAACATTCTGTATCCTGCTCTGATAGCGCCTGCTACTGCATTTGAAACTTCTTCCGCTGTGAATCTGTCAGATCCAAAAGTACCCATACCAATGCAAGGAACTTTGTCTCCATTGTATAAGGTAATTTGTGGAACCTTCTTTGCATCTACTGCCATTTTATTCTCCTCCATATTCTTTATTGTTCACTGTCAATAAGTATTTTTCCTTTGACTGTTCCCGGTGTTTTGAACATCTCAAATGCTGTATCTATTTGAGAAAGTGGTATCTTTTTAAAGATAAAGGAATCGTCAAACTTCAATAATCCATTCTTAAAGTAGTGTGCTGTAAGCTCCCATTCATCACCTGGGAATGGAGCTGAGTAGCTCATCCATGAGCCTGTAAGAATAAACTCCTTACGATTTATGTTTTCCCATTCAGGAACTGTAAATGAAATCTCCCTTGTTGGTGTACCAATGAAGCAAACCTGAGCTTTATTAGCTGCAAGTTCGAAGGCCATTTTCATTGTGATTGTGTTACCTGCTGTTTCGTAAACATAATCAAAGCCCTTGCCACCAGTTATTTCTTTTACCTGATCCATGTAGCCTTCCTTGGAAGAATTTATTCCATAGTCACAACCTAGTCTCTTTCCAAGCTCTAATCTCTCATCGAGAATGTCGAAAATTGTAACTGACTTGGCACCAAAGATTTTCGCCCACTGTGCAGTCATCATTCCGATAGTACCGCCGCCTAAGATTGCTACATTTTTACCGCCTTTATAATCAACTCTTCTAAGTCCATGAAGAGCAACCGTTGCTGGTTCAAAAAAAGCTCCCTTTTCAAAACTTACTTCATCATCAAACTTAACTGCATTTCTCTCTGGAACTGCTACATATTCTGCAAAGCTTCCAAATTCTCTTGAGCCGATGAAACTATAGTGCTTGCACAAACTGTAATTTCCCTTTTGGCAATCTGCACATTTCATACAAGGAACAAGAGGAACTCCTGCCACTCTGTCGCCAATCTTTAGAGATGTTACCCCGTCTCCAATCTCAACAACTGTTCCGGAAAACTCATGTCCGAGAACGTTTGGGAAATAATGACAAGCATCTCCATTCACTCTAGGAATATCTGAACCACAAATACCAGTGTACTTAACCTTGATAAGCACCTTACCAGGTCCTGCTATTGGCTTTTCGATTTCCTCATAGCGAATATCATTCTTTGCGTGTACAACACCTGCTTTCATTTTTTACCTCTTTTCTACTTATGCTTTTCTTAGATGTCTTTATACTCCTGATATGTATCCTTCAGGTCTTCATATAATCTCAAGTACAAATCCATGTATCTCTTGTAAATCTCATGATTCTTAAGATTTGGTTCCTGTACTCTTGTTATCTTGATTGTTGACTCTACAGCCTCTTTGTAGTCTTTGTATACGCCTGTTCCAACTCCAGCAAGTAGAGCTGCGCCAAGAGTTGTGGCTGTATCAGAAGCTGGTACCTGAATCTTTTTACCAGTCACATCAGCTTTTATCTGAGTCCATAAAACTGAGTTTGCTGAACCACCCATTGCATTTAAGCTTTCAACCTTTACTCCAGTTTCATCTGCTGTAAGTAAATTATGTTGTAGTGAATAAGCAACTCCTTCTAAAAGAGCTCTTACCATATGGCCTCTTGTTTTATCAAAAGATAATCCGTAGAAAACACCCTTTGCATCTGGATTCCAAATTGGTGATCTTTCACCCGCCATGTATGGAAGGAACACCACACCATCAGCACCTGGATTAATCTGTTTAGCTTCTTCGGTCAAATCATCAAAACTTAAATCTTTTCCAAATTCCTGCTTAAACCATTTAAGAGTTCCACCACCGCCAACAGTGCCACCTTGTAGCAACCATTTTCCTGGAACTACATGTGGACTTAAGATTGATTTCTTGTGAGCAAGTGCGTGATCAGTACATATGCTCATTCCTCCTGCCTGGCCGCCCTGCTCCTGTGTCTGTCCCACCTGGTAAACTCCTGCTCCAAGTGTTCCACAAGCTGCGTCTAATCCTCCTGCAACAACTGGAATTCCTTCAGGAAGTCCAGTTAGTTGGGAGGCTTGTTTTGTTACAGTGCCGACGATTTCGTCGCATCTGTAAAGATGAGGAATTAGAGAAGAAGAAAGTTCAAGTTCTTCTGCAAGGGATTCATTATATTCAAGTTTCTTCATATCGAAGAAATGAATTCCATATCCTTGGCTTAAATCCTGGCTAAGCTCTCCCGTCAATTTCATTACTATGTAACTGTTAGACTGTAAGAAGTACTCTGTGTTTTCGAATACTTCTGGCATATTTTCCTTAAACCACAACATCTTTGGAGTTGTGTAGGAAGGAAGGAAATCATTCCCAGCTACTTCAAATATCCTATCTCCTAGCGCTAAACGTTTCACTTTATCGCAAATATCTCTTGCTCGTGTGTCCATCCATATAGGAGTGCGATATAAAACTTTTTGATTTTTGTCAATTGGGATTGCTGACCAGCTTTGGCCATCAACGCCGATACCTGATATTTGATTCTTATCAAGTGTGTTAGAATCCAATATTTCCCTTATTGCTGCCACAATTGCATTCCACCAATCCTCTGGATCTTGCTCTGCATATCCAGCCTGTGGGTAGAAAACTTTGTAGGGCTTATTGGATTGAGATATTACATTTCCCCTCGTATCGAATACTGCGACCTTACATGCTGAGGTGCCGATATCGATACCCATTAATAGCTTATCAGTCATATTCTCCCTCGATTAGAGCGAAACGTTTCGCTCTGTTTGAAAAATAAAATAGGAACTTGGTTCCTTATCTACTGTCAATATATTCCTCCATGAGCAAAACGTCAACACAATTTTTTC
>JAEEGL012953171.1_pt1 | contig 12373 bp, 5 predicted proteins | sample 9134231 | NCBI WGS metagenome assembly JAEEGL01 (sample SAMN16246548, study PRJNA631951) | gut metagenome | biome: gut microbiome; feature: rumen; material: fiber-attached | host: Bos | place: Iran: Karaj | collected 2018-10 | reverse complement strand
CCTCTGGCAATGATGATGACGATCCCCGAACCATGGAAAAACGACAAAACCATTTCCCGCAGGCGGAAAGACATGTACCGCTACTACGCCACGATGATGGAACCCTGGGACGGACCTGCATCCATCCTCTTCTCCGACGGAGTGCTGGTCGGCGCGATCCTGGACAGGAACGGGCTCCGTCCCTCCCGGTATTATCTGACAGACGACAACCGGCTGATTTTATCTTCCGAGGTAGGTGTACTGAACATCCCGGAGGAGCATATTCTGCGGAAAGACCGCCTCCATCCGGGCAAGATGCTGCTTGCGGATACCCGCCGCGGTCTGCTTCTGGAAGATGATGAAATCAAGGACTGGTATGCTTCCCGTCGGCCTTACGGTGAGTGGCTGGACCAGAATCTGATCCGGTTGGCCGGACTGCCGATTCCTAACACCCAGGTTCCTCACCATTCTCAGGAAATGCGGGACAGACTGTACCGGGCTTTCGGCTATACCTACGAGCAAATTAAGGATACCCTTCTTCCGATGGCCCGCACAGGCGGTGAGCCGACGGCCTCTATGGGGTCGGATGTACCGCTGGCAGTGCTCTCGAACCGGCATCCGCCGCTGTTTGATTACTTCAAGCAGCAGTTCGCCCAGGTGACGAATCCGCCGATCGATGCCATCCGGGAGGAATGCGTAACGGATACAACCGTCTATGTCGGCAGAGATGGGAATCTGCTGCAGGAGACCCCGGAAAACTGCACTGTTCTGCAGATCAACAATCCGATCCTGACGCGCGTGGACCTGCTGAAAATCAAGGCATTGAAGAGAGAGGGATTCCATGTGGAAACTGTCTCTCTGCTGTATTATAAAAACACCTCTCTGGAACGGGCGGTTGAGCGGCTGTATATCCAGTGCGACAAGGCCTACCGGCAGGGGGCAAACATTCTGATTCTCTCCGACCGCGGCGTGGATGAAAACCACATGGCGATCCCTTCCCTGCTGGCCGTGTCGGCGATGGAGCAGTATCTGGTTAGAACCAAAAAGCGCACGGCGGTTTCCATTATTCTGGAAAGTGCAGAGCCGCGGGAAGTGCACCATTTTGCGCTGCTGCTCGGCTACGGGGCAAGGGCCATCTGCCCGTACCTCGCCCATGAGTGCATTGAAGAATGCATTGATCTGGGTCTGCTCGACAAGGATGCGCACACTGCGATCGACGATTACAATCATGCCATACTGCATGGGATCGTAAAAATTGCTTCCAAGATGGGGATTTCAACCATCCAGTCCTATCAGTCGGCGCAGATATTTGAGGCAGTAGGTATCTGCCAGCCTGTGATCGACAAGTACTTCACCCATACTGTCAGCCGTGTAGGCGGAATCGGCCTTGAGGAAATCGGGGAAACCGTGGAATACCATCACAGCCACGCTTTTGATCCGCTGGGCCTCGGTGTCGACACAAGGGTTGACAGTGTAGGCTTCCATAAGCTGAGAGAAGGAGAACGGAGCGAACAGCATCTCTACGACGCAGAGACGATCGTCCTGCTGCAGGAAGCGGTGAGAGAGGGAGACTACGGCAAGTTTCTCTCTTATTCAAAGAGGCTTTCTGAACAGCGTGCTCCGCAGACACTGCGTGCACTGCTGGAATTCCGCTTCCCGGAGGACGGCGGAATCCCGCTCGATCAGGTTGAAAGCGTGGAGGAGATTGTCAGGCGCTTCAAAACGGGAGCCATGTCATACGGCTCCATATCTGAAGAAGCACACGAATGCATTGCCACTGCCATGAACAGGCTGGGCGGAAAATCAAATTCAGGCGAAGGCGGCGAGGAGGATTCACGTCTCGGTACGGAGAAGAACAGTGCGATCAAGCAGGTGGCATCAGGCAGGTTCGGCGTTACGAGCCGTTATCTCTGCTCTGCGAAAGAGATCCAGATCAAGATGGCTCAGGGAGCAAAACCCGGCGAGGGCGGCCATCTGCCCGGCAGCAAGGTCTATCCGTGGATTGCAAAAACCAGACACTCAACGCCGGGCGTCAGCCTGATCAGCCCTCCCCCGCACCATGATATTTATTCCATAGAAGATCTTGCACAGCTGATTTATGACCTGAAAAATGCAAACAGGGATGCTCGCATCTCCGTGAAGCTTGTGAGCGAAGCAGGAGTAGGAACCATTGCATCCGGTGTAGCAAAGGCAGGGGCACAGGTTGTGCTGATCTCCGGATATGACGGCGGTACCGGCGCCGCCCCGCGCAACTCCATTCATCATGCAGGGCTGCCATGGGAACTGGGAATTGCCGAAGCGCATCAGGCGCTGATCAAAAACGGGCTTCGGAAGCGTGTGATCCTGGAAACGGACGGAAAGCTGATGACCGGCCGGGATGTGGCAGTCGCTGCGATTCTCGGTGCGGAAGAATACGGCTTTGCCACCGGTGTGCTGGTTTCTCTGGGTTGTGTAATGATGAGAGTCTGCAATCTGGATACCTGCCCGATGGGCATCGCAACGCAGAATCCGGAGCTTCGCTGCCGTTTCCGCGGAAAGCCGGAATATGTCGAAAACTACATGCGCTTTGTAGCGCAGGAACTGCGCGAAATTATGGCAAAGCTCGGTGTGACAAGCGTCAACGGGCTGATCGGCCGGAGGTCACTCCTGCAGCAGCGCGCGGACATCTCCGCACGCGCCAGGAGCGTACTGCTGGATGACCTCCTCGAAGGCGGGAAAGATATGGCCTGCCATTTTGACCCGGAGGAACAGTATCCGTTCCATCTTGAGGAAACAGCGGATCTGAAAGAACTTCTGCCGGCTTTTGAAGATACTTTGAAAACCGGAATTGCAAAAACAGCGGAAATCACAGTTTCCAGCCGTAACCGCGCGTTTGGCAGTATTCTTGGTTCTGAAATAACAAAACGTTGTGGCGGGAACCTTCCGGAAAACAGTATTACAGTGGTTGCCAAAGGAGGAGGCGGGCAGTCTTTCGGAGCATTCATTCCCAAAGGCATGACTATCCGCCTGACAGGAGACAGCAACGACTATTTCGGAAAGGGGCTGTCCGGCGGAAGGTTGATCGTCCGGCCGTTCCCGGAATGCACGTTCAATCCCGGTGAGAATGTCATTATCGGAAATGTTGCCCTATATGGGGCAACCTCCGGAGAAGCATATATCAACGGCATGGCCGGAGAACGTTTCTGTGTCCGCAATTCCGGCGCCCGTGCCGTAGTAGAGGGAATCGGCGACCACGGATGTGAATATATGACAGGCGGATGCGTCGTTATTCTCGGGCCAACAGGAAAAAACTTTGCAGCCGGCATGTCCGGAGGCGTCGCCTACGTGCTGGACGAACAGCATGAGCTCTATCTGAACCTGAACAAGGATCTTGTCACCATGACGGCTGTGACGACAAAGTATGATGCCGCAGAACTACGCGGGATGATAGAGCGCCATGTTGAAGAGACCGGATCCAAAAGAGGAAAAGTCATTTTGGAAAACTGGGAAGAAGTTCTGCCGCTGTTTAAAAAGATACTCCCGAACGATTACAGCCGCATGCTGTCAGCAATCAGCCGGCTGGAAGAGAAAGGCATGCCAAGGGAGCAGGCTGAAATAGAGGCCTTCTACAGAATGAAGGAAGGAAAGGAATAAACGGAATGGGAAAAGTAACAGGTTTTCTGGAATACAGCAGAGAAAACAATCCCGCCGTGGAGCCTCAGCAGCGTATCAGCGGTTTTCAGGAGTTTCATACGGAGCTGAGTGAAAAACAACGCAGGGAGCAGGGCGGGCGCTGCATGAACTGCGGAGTTCCCTTCTGCCAGTCGGCTTTCGGGTGTCCGCTTCATAATCTGATTCCCGAATGGAATGATGAAATCTACAGCGGAAACTGGAGCCATGCGCTTGCCAGACTGCTGAAGACAAACAGCTTCCCGGAATTCACAGGCAGAGTCTGTCCGGCTTTATGCGAGTCAGCCTGTGTATGCGGAATGGAGGATATCAGAAAAGCGGTAACGGTGAAAGACAACGAGCTGGCATTGATCGAATATGCCTGGGAACACGGTCTGATTACCACCTGCCCGCCGGCTGTCAGGACAGAAAAAAAAGTTGCTGTGATAGGATCGGGTCCTGCCGGGCTGGCAGCAGCAGATATGCTTAACCGGAGAGGGCATCGGGTCGTTGTATATGAACGGGATGATCTGCCCGGCGGACTACTGATGTATGGCATCCCGAATATGAAGCTGGATAAGAACGTCGTTCTGCGTCGTATCCGGAAGATGGAAGCGGAAGGGATCCGCTTTGAGTGTAATACGGAAATCGGGAAAACCGTTTCGGGTGAACAGCTGAGTGAGGAATACGATGCTGTTGTGCTGTGCTGCGGTGCAAGAAAGCCGCGTACGGTTGCAGGTGCTGATTATTCCGTCAAAGGCGTTCTCCCGGCAGTAGAATATCTCACAGCATCGACAAAAGCTGTTCTGACCGGGAAAAAAAGCACATGCAGTGCTGAAGCCCGGGATGTGATCGTGATCGGTAACGGAGATACTGCAACAGACTGCGTTGCAACAGCCGTCCGGCAAAAAGCGCGGTCGGTTATCCAGCTGGTGCGCAAACCGAGAGCAGAAAGTATACAGCGTGTCTGGCCTTACCGGATCAAAGGAGAAAAACGGGAATACGGTCACGAAGAGGCTGAAGCACATTACGGAAAGGATCCGCGTCTGTATGAGGCATCGCTGGTCAGGCTCCTCACAGGCAAAAAAGGACAGCTGAACGGCGTTATAGTCCGGCAGGGCGAAGAGGAGAGGCAGTTGGCAGCGGATATGCTGTTGATTGCTGCCGGATTTTCCGGCGTGGAACCGGAGATCGCCGGAACATTCGGTCTGGAACTCAATGAGAAAGAGCGTATCGGAGGTGTCGGTTTTCAAACCGGCAGGAAGAAGATCTTTGCCTGCGGAGACGCTCGCAGAGGACCTTCTCTCGTTGTGTGGGCAATTGCGGAAGGCCGCGCCTGCGCAAAGGAAGTTGACTGCTTCCTGGAAGGCTATACAAATCTTTGACGGAAAAAATTACTCCGGCAGCAAGAAATACAAATAAGTTCAGCTGAGCAGTTACAGGAGGAGAAAGCATGGCAGCTTTTGACAGAATCTATTCCGGTATCCCATCCATGGATCTTGCACTGGATTCCATCCGGCTGGGAGACAATGTCGTATGGCAGGTGTCCTCCCTCGAAGAGTTCCGGATCTTTGCCTCCGCTTTTGCGGAACAGGTCATCCGGGAGGGAAAGGAACTGATCTACGTACGCTTTGCGGAGCATCCTCCCATTTTGGAAGCAAAGAAAGGCATACGCGTCATTCCGGTGGAGCTTTCCCACCGGTTTGAAACTTTTACCGTGAATATCCATAATCTGATTGAGCAGGAAGGCAAAGACGCTCTGTATGTTTTTGACTGCCTCTCCGAGCTGGAAGAAGCCTGGGCAACCGACCTGATGATGGGAGATTTCTTTCATCTCACCTGCCCTTTCCTGTTTATTCTGGATACTGTCGCCTATTTCCCGGTGATACGGGGCAGACATTCCTTTGATGCAATCGCCAAGATACGGGATACTACCCAGCTGTTTCTTGATGTCTATTCGGAAATCCCCGGCGAACCGGAAAAGGGGCTGTATGTACGCCCGCTGAAAGTCTGGAACCGTTATTCCCGAACGATGTTCAGCCCTCATCACTACAACCCTTCCACGGGAGAATTCACTGTCCTGTCAGAGGGGTGGGAAGTCAGCAGATTCTATAACCGCATCAATCAGGAAGCCGAAGAAACTGCAAATCAGAACATCGACAGCTGGGAACGATTCTTTCAGCGGACAAAACTGAAGCTGGAAGCCGGCCTGGATGTCAGCCCGGAGTGCAGCAGAATCTGCGATATCATGCTGACCCGGGACACAAGAATGCGTGAGCTGATCAAGCAGAACTTTATGCCGCGGGATTATTTTGAAATTCACTCCCGCATGATCGGGACAGGAATGATCGGAGGAAAATCGTGTGGGATGCTGCTCGCACGGAAGATCATTGAAAACAACTGCCCTCCCCTGTTTCAGGTCATTGAGCCGCACGATTCTTTCTATATCGGATCGGATGTTTTCTATTCCTATATCGTGGATAACGGGTTTTGGGATCTGAAAATCCGCCAAAGGACGGATGAAGGGTATTTCACCCTCGCCGGGGAATTTGAAAGTAAAATCATGCAGGGCAGTTTCTCCCCGCAGATTGAAGCACAGTTCCGGAAGCTGATTGATTACTACGGCAATGAACCGATTATTGTACGTTCCAGCTCCATTCTGGAAGACGGATTCGGAAATGCTTTTGCCGGGAAATACGAATCGGTCTTCTGCAGCAGCACCGGCTCTCCGGAAGACCGTCTGGAAGCATTTGAGCAGGCTGTCAGAACAGTTTACGCCAGTGCGGCAAGTCTATCTGCTTTGGACTATCGCAAGCGCCGCGGGCTGGAAAAGCTGGACGAACAGATGGCAATTCTGGTACAGCGCGTTTCCGGTTCCCGGTACAGCGGGTTCTTCATGCCAAGTGCGGCAGGCGTCGGTTATTCCGCAAGCCCGTACCGTATGGGTATGCTGCATCCGGAATCTGGTATGCTGCGGCTGGTCGCCGGGCTCGGAACGGCAGCCGTTGACAGGAGAACCGGTTCTTATCCCAGAATGGTGTCTCTGGATGAGCCTACAAAAATGATGCTTACTTCCGATGCTGACAGGCACCGGTATTCGCAGCGGCTGATCGACACCGTGGGTACAGGAGCAGACGCGCTGGAAAGCCAGGATGCTGAGGAAATCCGCAAATGTCTCCCCCCAAAGCTCGCCGCACAGCTTTTCTCCCATGACCGGGATGCGGAACTTGGGCTTAGGGAAGCAGGGCTAAGGGAGGAAGTATGCTTTGTTTCCTGTGAAGGGCTTGTTCAGAACAAGGCCCTGATGGGGAACATGAAAACGATCCTCAACGCACTTCAGGATGCGTATCAGTATCCCGTGGATATCGAATACACGATCAACCTTTCTCCCGGGGGCGAATACATGATTGCGCTTTTGCAGTGCAGGCCCCTGCAGCTTACCGCGGAGGGAGAAACTGTTATGATTCCGGATCCCATGCAAAAGGATGCCGTTTATCTGGAGACGAAGGGTGTTTCCATGGGCTTTTCCCGGCAATATCCGCTGGATGTCATCGTCTATATTGATGCCGTTGCTTATTATACAATGCCGTACCGCGAAAAATACAGCGTCCGGGACGCACTCTCTGCCATCAACTGGCAATGCCGCGAGAAAAAGATGCACCTGCTGCTGATCACCCCGGGACGTATCTGCACTTCCTCTCCGGAGCTTGGCGTGCCGTCTGCCTTTGCGGATATCAGTGAGTTTGACGCGATCGTGGAAGTCTCGGAACAGAAGGCAGGATATATCCCCGAGCTGAGCTACGGCAGCCACATCTTTCAGGATCTGGTGGAAGCGGGCATTCTGTATTCGGCTGTATTTGAAGGCAGCAGCACGCTTGCGTTTTCGGAAGAAAAGCTGCGCTGCTCTCCCAACTGCCTGAAAGATTATATTTCCAATGCATCCGAACTGGAAAACATCATTTATGTCAGCAAGCCGGCGCCGGGCAGCGTCATGCTGTATTATGACGTTGCGGAAGAACATCTGCTGGTCACGGAGATGAAATAAATGGAACACGATACCTATGTAAACCCGCTCTGTACGCGTTATGCCGGAAAGGAAATGCAGGAGATTTTTTCCGCCAACAGGAAGTACTCCTGTTGGCGAAAGCTGTGGCTTTTTCTTGCAGAAACAGAAAAAGAGCTGGGCATCCCCATCACAGACAGCCAGATTGAAGAGATGAGAAGCCATCTCGAAGATATCGACTATGAGCTAGCTGCGAGGGAAGAACAGTTAACAAGGCACGATGTGATGGCACATATCCACACCTTTGCAGCCTGCTGCCCGGAAGCTGCCCCGATCATCCATCTCGGTGCAACGTCCTGCTTTGTCGGAGACAATACCGATGTGATTAACATGCGCGATGCGATGCTTCTGATTCGGAATAAGCTCATCAGCATCATGGAGAGTCTGGCTGTTTTTGCAGAAATCACAAAAGATATTCCCGCCCTTGGCTTTACACATTTTCAGCCGGCACAGCCGACGACCGTCGGGAAACGGGCCTGCCTCTGGCTGCAGGATCTCGATATGGATCTGAAACAGCTTAACTTCCAGCTTTCCGTTCTTTTGCCGCTCGGATGCAAAGGCGCGACCGGAACGGCTGCCAGCTTTCTCGCTCTTTTTGACGGGGATGCGGAAAAAGTCAGAAAGCTTGAGGATATCATCGTAAAGAAAATGGGCTTTTCTCATAGTCAGGCCGTCAGCGGGCAGACATACTCACGCAAACAGGATTTTGCAGTTCTTCAGGTACTCAGCGGTATTGCGCAGAGTGCATCCAAATTTGCCGGAGATATCCGCCTTCTGAGTCATCTGCGAGAAATAGAAGAACCGTTTGAAACACATCAGGTCGGTTCTTCCGCTATGGCTTATAAACGTAATCCCATGCGAAGCGAGCGGATCGCATCCCTTGCCAGATATGTAATGTGCGAAACGCAGAATGCAGCGCTGACCGCGTCCTCTCAATGGCTGGAAAGGACACTGGACGACTCTGCCAACCGTCGTATTGCCATACCGGAAGCGTTTCTCGCCTGTGACGGGATTCTGAATCTGTACTACAGCATCGTACGGGGAATGAGGATATTCCCGGCTGTTATGGAAAAACACCTGCAGGAGGAGCTGCCTTTTCTGGCGACGGAAAACATACTGATGTACTGCGTAAAGGAAAAGCATGGTGACCGCCAGCTTCTGCATGAAAAAATCCGCACCTATGCTGCGCAGACGGCTGATCAGATCAAGCTTTACGGAAAAGAAAACGACCTCTTTGCCCGCATTCTGAATGACCCGGATTTTGCACTGACAGAGGCAGAACTCAAAAAGGTCGCAGATCCCATAAAATTCACAGGGATGGCAGAACTGCAGTGCGAAACTTATCTGAAGGAAACCATCTTTCCGCTTTTAGAGAAATACAGCGCAGATAAAGATATCAGGATGAGCGATTCTATCACAGTATAAATGCAGGAGGTGATAATATGCTTACATCTGTAGTCGGCATCAACTGGGGAGATGAAGGAAAGGGGCGCATGGTGGACCTGCTGAGCCGCGACTATGAAATCGTCGTGCGCTATCAGGGCGGGAACAACGCAGGGCATACCGTCGTCTGCGGAAACAGAAAATTCGTCATGAATCTTCTGCCTTCCGGCATTCTGAGAAATGGAACCGTAAATATTCTCGCCCCGGGAATGGTTATTGATCTGGAACACATCAATAAGGAAATTGAGGCAATTGAAAAAGCCGGCGTACAAATTACGCCGGACAATCTTGTGTTAAGCAGCAGGGCAACGATCTGCCTTCCATTTCACAGTCTGCTTGACGGTCTGGAGGAAGACCGCCTCGGCAGCCGAAAATTCGGTTCAACAAGGCGTGGTATTTCTCCGGCTTATGCAGACAAGTACATGAAGAAATCTCTGCGTATGATTGATCTGCTCTATCCTGGTGATCTTGAGAAAAAGGTAGAAGAACTTGCGGAGTGGAAAAACCTTACCATAGAGAAAGGATACGGTGCTGAAGCAGTGGATGCGGAGAATATTCTCCGCTGGCTTGACCGGTTCGGGAAACCGCTGATCCCGTATATAAAAGATACAACGGCAATTCTCAGTCAGGCAGCAGCAGAGGGAAAATCCATTCTGTTTGAAGCGCAGCTCGGCGCTCTGCGGGATATCGATTTCGGAATTTACCCGTATACTTCCGCTTCTTCAACGCTGGCAGCCTATGCACCGCTCGGCGCAGGAATCCCCTTTGCGAGGCTGGACCAGACCATCGGCATCATGAAGGCATATTCCAGCTGTGTCGGCGAGGGCCCTTTCACGGTCGAACTCTTTGGAAAAGAGGGTGATCGTCTGCGTGAAGCAGGTGCCGAGTACGGCGCAGCGACCGGCAGGCCGAGAAGAGTGGGACCATTTGATGCGGTTGCTTCCCGCTACGGTGTACGGATGCAGGGCTGCGACTGCCTTGCACTGACTAAGCTGGATGTTCTTTCCTATCTGGAGATAATCCCCGTATGCACTGCTTATGAGATCAACGGAAAGCGTACGGAACAGTTCCCTGTCTCGATAGAGGATCTCTTCGCGGCAAAGCCGGTGTATGAGTATTATCCGGGATTCGGTGTTGATATCAGCTCCTGCCGCTCATACGGAGAACTGCCGAAGGAATCACAGAATTATATCCGAAGGCTGGAAGAACTGGTTTCCTGTCCTATCCGTTATGTTTCTGTTGGCGCTGAGCGGGACGCCTGTATAGAAATAGTATAGTACTGATATTTATTAGGTATTAGACAGTCCTCCTCATATTAGGTATTATCAAATAGATTTTTTGATAACGTTGGGAGGACTATAAAAATGAGTGTAGAATTTTGGTTTTTAATCGGAGCTGCATTGGTATTCTGGATGCAGGCAGGATTTGCAATGGTAGAAGCCGGCTTCACAAGAGCCAAAAATGCCGGAAACATCATCATGAAAAACCTGATGGATTTCTGCATCGGAACCATCGTGTTTTCCCTTTTGGGCTATACTCTCATGATGGGTGAGGACTGCTTTTTCGGCCTGATCGGAAAGCCGAATCTGGATTTGTTCCTTCATTTCAAAGAGTTCATTGCCGAACCTTCAGAAGGGTTTACCGATGCGTCATATTTTGTGTTCAACCTGGTATTCTGTGCAACGACAGCTACCATCGTTTCCGGAGCCATGGCAGAAAGAACTAAGTTTTCAGCCTACTGTGTTTATTCCGGCATTATTTCCCTTCTGATCTATCCCATTGAAGCACATTGGATCTGGGGCGGAGGCTGGCTTTCCCGGATCGGCTTTCATGACTATGCTGGTTCCTGCGCTATCCATATGACAGGCGGCATTGCAGCTCTCGTCGGTGCAGTTATTCTCGGACCCCGGATCGGGAAATATGTAAAAGACAGCAACGGCAGAATCATCAAAGTCAATGCTATCCCCGGTCATTCTATCCCGCTTGGAGCACTCGGTGTATTTATCCTCTGGCTTGGGTGGTATGGCTTCAACGGTGCTGCGGCAACAACCCCTTCAGAGCTTTCATCCATTTTCCTGACGACGACGATTGCTCCCTCTGTAGCAACCTGCACCACGATGATTTATACGTGGATCAAGAACGGAAAACCGGATGTTTCCATGTGTCTGAACGCTTCACTCGCGGGGCTGGTCGGAATTACGGCCGGCTGCGATGCGCTGGATGCGGCAGGAGCTGCCATCGTAGGAATTGTTTCCGGTGTACTGGTCGTGGTAGTGGTTGAAGTGCTGGATTTGAAATTTCATATTGACGATCCTGTCGGTGCCGTCGGCGTGCATATGGCAAACGGTATCTGGGGAACGCTGGCGGTTGGCCTGCTGGCCAACCCGGATGCTCCTGCCGGACTTAACGGTCTGTTCTATACCGGAGACTTCCGGCTGATGGGGATCCAGCTGCTTGGATTTGCTTCCGTAGCCGGCTATGCTGCCGTTGCTCTGTTTATCACCTTTAAAATCATTGAAAAGACTAACGGCCTGCGCGCTGCGCCGGAAGAAGAGCTTGCAGGGCTGGACAGCAGCGAACATGGCCTTCCCAGCGCTTATGCTGACTTTGCTCCGGCTGTAGAGAAATATGCTGCTTTCTCCTCGGGAGAACCCGTATCTGTCGTGACGGGTACTGCACCGCCTGCAGAGGCAGTGCCGGTGCAGCGTGAGCCGGCTTTCCGTCCTGACGGGCATAAATATACCAAAGTGGAGATCGTCTTCAAGGAAGAGAGGCTGTATGCTCTGAAAGACGCCATGAACAGACTGGGAATCACCGGAATGACGGTTTCCCACGTCATGGGATACGGTGTCCAGAAAGGACATACGGAATATTACCGCGGCGTCGCTGTGGAAACGGATCTCCGGCCGAAAGTCCAGGTTGATATTGTGGTCAGTGCAATTCCCGTTCGTGATGTGATTGAAACTGCAAAGAAAGTATTGTATACTGGTCACATCGGAGACGGAAAAATCTTTGTTTACGATGTGGAGAATGTTGTAAAAGTCCGTACCGGAGAAGAGGGTTATGATGCCCTTCAGGATGTAGAATAACGGCATCTTTCCACTTATAATAACCAGAAAAGGAAGTAATAGCCATGAAGTACTGCAAAAGATGTGTAATGCCTGATACGCGTCCCGGTATTCGGTTCAATGAAGAAGGAATCTGCTCTGCTTGCCAGTCTTATGAGCGGCGGAAGAGCAT
>JAEEGL012901410.1_pt1 | contig 12374 bp, 9 predicted proteins | sample 9134231 | NCBI WGS metagenome assembly JAEEGL01 (sample SAMN16246548, study PRJNA631951) | gut metagenome | biome: gut microbiome; feature: rumen; material: fiber-attached | host: Bos | place: Iran: Karaj | collected 2018-10 | reverse complement strand
TGATTTCCTACTGTGCAGGAAGTCTTGCAAGCAGACTGGCATGATGTCTGGCACTCGCCGCATCCGCCCTTCTTCATTGATTCCTTAAGATTTCTTGTAACTAATGACTTAACATGTTTCATAATTGCCTCCTACTTGAAAATCTGGTAACAAACCATTTTTCGAGTTTTTCATCAACTTACTATAACATATTTCCTTAAATTTATAAAGAGTTTTATTCTTTTGTTTCTGCATCTGTATCGGCTATAGCTTTGGGTGCGACAGACATAAGCACTTTCGTTATCCTGTTTCTCTTGATAGCCCTTGCAGTAAGGGTTATTCCGTTATCAAGATTAACAGTTTCTCCGTAACCTGGAAGCCTGTCAAGATTCTCGATCATAAGACCACCGATAGAATCGTAATCCTCAGAGTCAAGTTCTGTTCCCAGGGCATCATTTATATCATCAAGCTTCATGTTGCCCTCTACAAGATACCTTCCTCCGCCAAGATCCTTGATAAGCTGAGCCTCATCTGAGTCATACTCATCTCTGATCTCACCAACAATTTCCTCCAATAGATCCTCTAAAGTGATCATACCTACGCAGGTTCCATATTCCGACAAAACAAAAGCTACATTTTGAGACTTTTCACGCATCTCCATCAGAAGATCTGCAGTCTTTTTGTATTCATAAGTATAATAAGCTTTTCTAAGATTATCTGTAACCTTGAAATTGTCCTTATCCTGCAAAAGGATCATGTCCTTTACATTTATAAGACCAATGATATTATCCTGTTCATTTCCCTCATACACAGGGATTCGGGTGTACATATCCTCCTTGAAGACCTTCATGACTTCGTTGTAGTCCGCCTCCGAACTTACGCAGCTCATGTCAATCCTTGGGATCATGATATCCTTGGCTACTGCATCAGAGAAATCAAAGACATTGTAAATGATTTCTTTTTCTCCAGTCTCAATAACACCGTCCTCGTGACTTACATCAACATAGGTCTTAAGCTCATTCTCTGTCATAGCCTGCCTATTCTGTACGTCAATTCCAAGGATTTTCAGGATTCCTGAGGCTATTCCGTTTACAATAAAGCTTACAGGAGTGGTAATTGCAATGACAAAAAGAACTATCTTACAATACCAAAGTGACATATTCTCAGCATAAGCTGTAGCCACAGTCTTGGGCAATATCTCGCCAACTATAAGAACAACCAGAGTAAGGACTCCTGTACCAATTCCTACAGCAAAGCTTCCCCAAAGATCCGTGACAAAAATAGTCATGAGAGCTGATGCGCTCAAATTAACAATATTGTTTCCAATTAGGATCGCTGATAGCATCTTCTGGGTATCATCGCAAATCTTCAGCACCTGTTTAGCTCTTTTACTACCCTCATCTGCCAGAGTCTTTATCTTGACTCTGTTTACGGTCATAAAGGCCGTTTCTGCAGAAGAGAAAAAAGCTGAAAGAAGCACTAATACCACAAGCACTATCAGCCTTACTAAATGAACGTTCAAGTTTCTTCCTCCTGTAATACATCAAGTATCTGCATAGGATCAGTTACAAATATGTTCTTCTCAGCTCCCGCTGCTAAAAGTTCTTCCTTGGTCCTAAAGCCCCAGAGGCAGGATATGCATCTAAGCCCGCTATTTACAGCTGTCATGTGGTCTACCTCAGAGTCTCCTACATATATGCAGTCCTCTTTCCTGGCGCCAAGTTTCTTCATAGCTTCCATGACAGTGTCAGGAGCAGGTTTTTTGCGTATTCCTGCTGATTCACCAATTGCTACAGTAATGAATTTACTAAAGTAGAGGTCATTTAGCTCTTTTACCGCGTTCATATATTTGTTGGAAACTATAGCAAGCTTGTAGCCTCTGTCATGTAGCTCTTTTAAAAGGTCCATGATATGTGGATAAGGCCCTGTCTTGTCATTGCAGTGAACAAGGTAATATTCCTTGAAACAGGAAAAGACTTCCCCAAATAAAGGATTCTCCTTGCCCCCAGGAACAGAAAGCTCCATGAGTCTCTCTACTCCGTTTCCAACAAAATGTCGTATTTCTTCTAGTGTCCTCTCTGGCATTTCAAATCTGTCAAGAGCGTAATTAACGCTATCCATCAGGTCTTCCAGTGTGTTAAGAAGCGTGCCATCAAGGTCAAATATAACAGTATTGCATTTCATAAAATTATCAGTCTAAATGGAACACAGGGTGCAGATCTACTGCAACCGGGCTGTTGTCTGGATTAGTTTCCATGATATCAGCCATAAAATCCCACCACTTGCGATTTATAGCAGTGTCAGCACTCTTTGCCCAAAGCTCCTCGTCTTCTATTTCTATGTATCCATAAAGGACTAAAGTCTCAGGATCGAGATAAATACTATAGTTATGGCCACCGTGCTCGTGGATCATCTGCTGCATTTCAGGCCACAGCTCATTGTGTCTTTTCTCATACTCCTTTTCCATTCCTGGATACAACTTCATTTTGAAACCTTTTCTTATCATGTTGCTTACCCCCAATCTGGTTTTTCTTTTATAATCTCACAAAAGAAATCCCCACAGCAACGCAAAAACTCTCAAAATATTACTAATTTAGATTAGTTAAGAGGTTTGTCATAGAAGTCTCTGATGTCATCATAGCCCTGTTCAGCTAGCTGCTGCTTCTGGAATTTCTTATTCTTGGCCATGCGGACTGTTAGAACCTTCTTACCAGCTGCACGCTCTTTCTGGGCCTCTTTGATGATCTCAGTAAGTCTCTCGCCCTTTATGCCCTTCTCAATAAGAAAAGCAACATTGTCACTGGCGCCAGGAATCTTGAAGCCTTCATCCATCATGATCATGATGATACGCTCAAATCCAATAGAGAAACCGCAGGCAGGTGTATCCTGTCCCAGGAACTTGCCAACCATCTTGTCATAACGTCCGCCACCGCCGCAGCTTCCGCCATACTGAGTCATGGCAATTTCAAAAATAGTTCCTGTGTAATAGCTCATTCCACGTACAAGAGTAGGATCAAACTCCATCTCAAACTGTGCATTCTTGGCAGAATCTACGCTGCTTATGATCTCATCAAGGTTATTTCTGGTATCTTCATCCAGGAAATCGCCAATCTTGTCAGCAATCACTTTGATAGCTTCAAGGTTCTTTTTGCCCTCTGTTTCCTTGAAAAGTTCAAGATACTTATCAACATTCTCCTGAGGATAGCCCTGCTTAACAAGCTCCTCTGCTACACCATCAATTCCGATCTTGTCCATCTTATCAAGAGTTATGAACACATTGTCATACTCTTCCTCGGAAAATCCGCTGTAGGCTGCCATTGCCTTGAGCATTCTCCTGTCATTTATACGGATCTTGAAATCCTTAAAGCCAAGTCTTCCAAGAGTTGTAGTTGTAGCAAGAATAAGCTCGATCTCTGCAAGGTTAGAAGGCTCACCAAGGATATCAATATCGCACTGCATAAACTGACGGTATCTACCCTTCTGTGGTCTGTCAGCCCTAAATACACTTCCCATCTGAAGTGCCTTGAAAGGAGCCGGGAGCTCATTTGCGTGATTTGCATAGAAACGAACAAGTGGAACAGTCAGATCATAGCGAAGACCTGAATCTGTAAGATCGTTTTCCTCCTTGGCATTGGCAAGGTCAAGCTTCTCTCCTCTTTTCATTACTTTGAAGATAAGCTTCTCATTTTCTCCACCCTGCTTGCTGTTTAAGTTAGCCAAAGACTCAACTACAGGTGTTTCAATAGATGTAAAGCCAAATTCTGAATATGTCTTTTTGATAATCCCAATGCAGTAATCTCTAAGCTGCATTTCTGTGGGAAGAATGTCTCTCATTCCAGTAACGGGTTTCTTTATAAGTGCCATATACTACCTTCCTATAATTCTAATTTTCCTAGATTATAATACACTTCACCACAATTCTTTGCAATGCCTTGTTAAAGTGCCTGATACTCTAACCATTGTGGTCTCTAAGAAACTGAATGAACTGATCCTTAGGCATTGGTCTTGCATAAAAGAATCCCTGTATATGATCACAGCCAAGTTTTATAAGCTGTCTTGCCTGTTCGCCAGTCTCAACTCCCTCTGCCACTATTTCTTTTCCCAGAGATTTAATGATCTTGACCAGATTGATCATGACCATATATGAAGTTTCTGATTCAAAAGCAGACTGGATAATGCTCTTATCAAGTTTAAAGAGCTCAGCCGGCATCGCAGCTATTCTGGCGATGTTGGAATAGCCCGTTCCAAAATCGTCCATGGAAAAAGAGATACCTATATCCATGAGTTTTTCTATATTCTCATCCATAGAGGCTGAAATGCCCTGATCATAAGTCTCTGTTACTTCAAAGTTTATCTCGGAGGGCTTTACCTGATACTTACTGAGGGTGCTCTTTACATTATCCACCAGATTAGCCTGGATACAGTCAACTACTGAAAGATTGACCTCTGTATACTCAAGTCCATATTTTCTGGCATCTGAAGTTGAGATCATCTCACATACTGCTGCCAAAACAAATCTGTCTATGGCAAGGATTGTACCATTTCTCTCTGCAATAGGCATGAATATTGCAGGAGAAATAAAGCCAAGCTGAGGGTCTTTCAGACGAAGAAGGGCTTCGCAGGAAGAAAACTTGCCAGTACTTGGAGAATAAATAGGCTGATAGTAAACCTCTAAAATTCCCTCTTCAAGGGCATGCTTGACTATACTATCAATCTTTTTGTCGTGTTCTACAACCTTGAGATTTAAGTCAGAAACCCTGATAATTTCCCTGCTCTGCTTGGATAATACTTTCCCAAGAACACCTCTTACCTCGTTATATCTTTCTATAGAATCAGCTTCATCAGGAAAGGCTATAGCATACGGAGTTTCAAAGAATTTCATCTCCTCATTTCCAACTTTCCACACTTCCTTGAAGCGCTTTCGAAGCTGCTCCACAGTTCTTACAATAACTGTTTCATCTGGCATGGTGTTAGGAAAGATAATGCTAAAGTCCTCATTATCTGTAAAAAATACAGTTTTTTCAGGGCTAAATCCCTTTAGATAATCTGTAATCTGGGATAACAGCTCGTAAGCAAGTTCAGGAGACTTTTCTCCAATAACCACAGAAAATCTATCAATATGAATACCTAAAAGGGTAAACTCTCTCTTTTGCAAAAGATTTGTGTTGATTATAAAATTCAGAGCTGTCTTGGTTGCCGCTCCTGAAATTCTGTCAATAAATTCACTTGGATTTTGGAAAGTATAGACACACAGGAGAAGTGACAAAGATACACTAAACTCAAAAATGCAGCTTGATTTAGTAAAGATCCTTATAGGCACAGCCAAAAACATCAGAATATAGAAGATCCAAAGAGCAGACGACTTCTCCGTACTAAGAGATCTTGTATATTTTACCAAAAGATATGTGGCAAAGATAAAATACAGGTCCGTCGCAAGGTATACTGTAGCTCCCTGGGGATATATGTACTTGAGCTGTCCTTCCTGGGTAAAGTAAAAATAAAAGCCAGTATAAAATCCCACCATGAATACAATCATTGAATAAACTGTAGGCAGGATAAGCAGTGCTTTCTTTAGGATGTTATCCGTTTCAATCTGGAAGATACTCATAACATATCTGATAGCAAAAAGCGGAATAAGATGCGCTGCTATCTTTTCAGTAAGAACAATATAATTATTGAGTTCAGTTCCAATCACAAGATGTGCATGATCATTATACAGATACAATGTATGCAAAAATCCCATGAGATTAAGCAAGATAGCATCAACAACAAGAGCCCCAAAAAAGCGGCCCTGTGTATTGAAATGTTTTTCCTCAGATAAATGGATGCCAAAGGTAACAAACAAAAGCACCAGCGATGCTATGGAAAAACAAGGCTCATAAGTTTGAGGGTTAGTAAGTAATTCCATAAAGATCAACCTTCCTCAAAGTATGCATCAATAAACTTTACATAGGAACTGTCCTTCATAGGAGCTCCCATATAATCACCTATTAGATAGTCGCAGCCAATTTCTTCTGCCATTAGCTTATCATCTTCATTTTCAATACCTGATGCCCCTACAAATATGCTGACATCATGGAAAAGATTCACCATGCCCTCAGCCACCAGTCTCATCTTTTCTGATTCTCTGGCCATTCTGAGAACTTTTACATCAAGATTAACCTGAGAGACAGGAAGTGATAATATCCTATCCAGGTCGCCATATCCGCTTCCAAACCTGTCCACTATGATATTGCTGTTCAGATCACCCATGATCCTTAGATTGTGCTCTGCAACCTTATTCATGGTGGTAAGGGTCGTTTCTGTAAGCTTTAGATTGATCCAGGATGCTTCTGCCTTTTCTTCTCTCAGGATTTTCTTCATCCTCCTGACAAAGTCATTTTTAGATATTTCGCCCTGAGAAAGGCCTACTATAGCCCTGTACTTGCCCTTTTTATCTCCCGCATTCCAAAAAGCCAGAGCTCTGCAAGCTCTTCTATATACAAATTCGTCTGTATCCATGAGAGCCTGAGTTACTTTATTGTCCGTAATATACTGCCTGGCATCAAACTCATTGCCATTTTCATCAGTAAGAAAGCAGATGACATCTGCGCAGTAATTAATCCTGTAGACTTTGGACAGCATAGGCTGATATTTGATACTGGCTGTTTTTCCTTCAAGAGCGTTTCTGGCCATGGCATCGAAATCCCTGGCTTTCTTGAGCTCTTTATATTCATTGCTGTCTATATCCACTATTATTTCCTTGCGGTCTGCAATGTCATCACATATAAGGTCAAGCTTACTCATAAGCTCTGAGTAAGAAATATAATCCTCTGGGTAGCGCATCAAAAAGCAATGCCCCTCTATCCTGATAGCCATGCCGCCACTATTCCATGGCTCATCAAGCCTTTGGGCTATGACTGCTAATAGATGCTTTGCTTTTTCTTCAGAATTTGCCTGAACAGTTATAGCAAAAGTGTTTTCATCATACCTGTAGGCATAACTCTGAAGCTTCATTGCCTTGTAGCCAATAGACTTAAGGTACTTGGCGATCATCTTGATGACCATGTGGGACTGATTATAACCAATCTCTGAACTCAGAGCCCTTATGTTATCTATTGTTACAAATATGATGGCGTGACTGCTTTTTCTCCTTATTTTTAAGTCAAGTCCCTCTAAAAAGGCCTTTCTATTTAGCATATTAAGGCTGTCATCAACCATCTCACTTGGATTCTGAAGGGTTATATAAACCAGCGTAGCGCTTATGGTATTACAAAAATTCTCAATAAGAAGAGTTGGGTAAAAATACTGAAGAACTATTCCGATAAAAACAAATACAATGTAAGAAGAAATGACAACCCTAGTTTTCATCCTCATCAGATGGTTGTAGCGCAGCATCAAAAATACTCCGCCAAGGACATAGTAAAAGGCAATCAGATAGCATATCCAGATTAGTTTTCCTCTATGATAGATGCCATCGCTTGAGTAATAAAACAGAATAGGGTAAAAGAGATTTATGACAACCAGGGTAAAACCTGTTGTGATTCCAAATCCGCAGATAAGAAAGCTCTTTAAATCCAGAAAATTAATATAGATATCAAGAACCGCCATAATATAGTAAAAATATGTTGTTGCAGAAAACATGTGGGCCAAGAAATAGACAGATCCAGCAGCCATTTCTGCGTAAGGATACCACCATGCAGCTACAGGGCGCATCTGAAGAATCGTTTCAAGTCTCTCAGCTACAGCAGCTATAAAAACCGCACTAATAAGAAGGCCATAAGCTCTTTGTCTGTACGCAGGAACAGACCTTCTGGACAAAGAAGTCACGGCTATAGTCACAATTATACAAATAGCGCAAATATCAAAGTAGTAGTTATACTGCATGCGCTAGCCTCCAGCTAGAAAAGTTAAAGCCATTTTAGCGGGTTGCTGATCACCTTGGCTTTACTCATGATTTCATCAAGATTCCCCCGCAAATACTCCTCCAATCCTGCAAGCTCCTGTGCAGAATAGCCATTGTGGCTGACAATCCTGCAATCTGGCAAAAGCCCTTCCGCTACCTCAGGCCCCTGCGTCCCATTTCTCTCAAATTTGACACGGACAATTTTTCTGTTGTCCTTATCCCGAACTATCGCAGAATAAGTCATAGTCATATCGTCAGCCATTTTCATACCTCAAAAGTGGTATCGGAAAACATAATTCCGATACCACTATTATAAGTCAATTTATGAAATTTTGATAGTATATTGTGTAGTTAATCGTATCTGATTTAATCTTAATGCCTTGCCGTCTTCCATAGCAGGCCAGTTCTGAAGATACATTTTTTCTTTGTCGCTCTCATACAGAGGAGTCATGACTATCTCGCCTCTAAACTCTGTATCTGCATACCTTTTAAGGCCTATCTCCCACTCCTGTCCAGTATAGAAGCTGTCTGTAGCAATTTCTCCACCTACAAACAAAGCAGCAGTGTCGCCTTCATAGCCTATATGCATATAAACTTCGTTTGAATCCTCAGGGATTCCTTTTACATTAACTTCATAAAAAGCTCTGTCATTTTTACCATACCTGTCAGGTGTTTCAAGATATGAGGCTGGCTCTTCAATCTGAGTAAACTCTACTCTTGCATCATTTCTAAATTCATTCTTGCTCTCATACAGAGCAAAAACCTCTGATGTGGTGTAACCTTCAGCTATGTCTGATTTCTTTTTACAGGTAAAAGAGTCATTTGCAGCTGAAAGTTCAGGGAAGGCCCTGAATACAAGCTTTGCATTCTCATCAGTCTCATACAAAAGATTTACACTGCCATCAGGACATGTTATTGCATCAGCCTTTGAAATAATAAGGTGTTCTCTGGAGCCGATTACAACCTTGCTGCCATGGAGAGCTTCCTCTCTGCTTAATACAATTATCTGATCACCACCAAGATCACCAGATACGTCCATGGTCACTTCCCTGTCAGTATCAGTGTAGAATACGTAAGCATTGTGGTGATCAGCGTCTATATCATGGATCACGCACATAGGAGTTGCATCTATAGTAAGAAGGGCATTTTTTCTAACTTCCATGTTAAATGGGTAAAAGAAAAAGTTTCCATCTTCTACATCACGGCCAGCAAAGCTTGCAAGTACAGTCTTTCCATCCTCAGCATAGGCCTTTAATTCTTTTTCCTTGTGAAGCGCCATCTCGTACCTTCTCTGGTAGTTATTGACAAACAGATAACCAGAATTGTACTCCCTGCCATCTTCGTTTTTCTTTTTCTTGTATCTCACAGAAGTCCTGAGGTCTGTAAGATTATCTGGCTTAAGAGGGTTTCCAGGCTGCTCGCAAAGAGGCATGTCGCAAAGATCATTTCCAAAATCGTGAACAAAAGTAGCAAGAAGTCTTACCTCTCTGTAGGTATCCTCCATCTGTCCATACTCGCGAAGAGGAGCATTAAAATCATAGGAATATTCAGGAAGATCATTAGGATAGCCTGTTTCTCTGCATTCCTGAAGAGTTGTAAGTTTTCCCTTAGGATTAGTTCCGCCATGGTACATGTAATATCCCAAAAGATTTGCTCCGCTTGCCATTTTTACCATGGACATAGCAGCTGTATCAAGGCCGGAAGCAATTGGTCTTCTGTGGTGAGTTACCTGAAGGCCTCCACCAAGCTCAGCTGTAAGGAATGGGAATTTATCCATATCAAAAGTGATGCCGGCTCCCAAACCATGGTCAGAGCCGATGTTGTGGTCATTTCTCTCCCTTGTAAAGATGTAATTGCCACTAGGCTCGATCTCGCCAAGTCTCTGATCCCATGGTGCCTCGCAGTAGCCACCCATTACAGGAAGCATGCCGCCAGTCACAGCTCCGCCCCAGCCTGTTGCTGTATAAATCGGAGTATCAAAACCAATTTCCTGGGCCATCTTCTTGAGAGTGCGCATGTGTTCTTCGCCTTTTTCTCCTGAGAAGCCTCCGCAATGGCCATACTCGTTCTCAATCTGGATTCCGATAATAGGGCCCTCGTCTTTGATGAAAAAGCCCTTAGCCTGCTCATAGGTCTTTTCATAGAATTTCTTTACATGTGAAAGATATAAAGGATCATTGGATCTTACTTCATAACCCTTTTTTCTTGCATCCTCAAGTACCCAGTCAGGGAAGCCGCCGTTTCTGGCTTCACCGTGAGCCCATGGTCCAATTCTTAGAATGCTGTACATGCCAACTCTTTTTACTGTTTCAAGGAAATCCCTAAGGCATCTGTCGCCTGTAAAATCGAACTGGCCCTGGATCTCCTCATGATGGATCCAAATGACATAGAGTGAAACTATATCTATTCCTCCAGCCTTCATCTTGCATAGTTCCTCTTCCCAGTTCTTTTTGGGATATCTGCTAAAGTGCATCTCTCCCATCATAGGAAACCATCTTTTGCCATCCACAAGAAGACTTACATTGTCGTATCCGAGCTGTGTTTTGCTAGTAATTTTCATAATATTGTCCTCATTACATGAATTTAGGGCGGTGATAAATTCTACTACTATCATCGCCCTGTTTGATTACTTGGTACTTTCTTTTAATATAACCTCATAATTTCTAAGCATCTTGTTCTGTACATTTTCACCGTCTATTATCGCCAGAAGAGTTCTGGCCGCCTCGGCTCCAAGATTCTTGTCATTAAAATTCAGTGATGTCACAGAAGGAATTGTACTGTCAAGAAGTGAACTGTTGTAAAAAGATGCAACCCGAAGATCCTCAGGAATCTTTATATGTTCATCCCTGCATCTTGCTATAACTTCTCCTGCAATGCTGTCATCCATACAGATAACGCCATCAATATTCTTCTTAAGAAGGCTTTTTATTATTCCAGCAACTCTTAAGTTGTTATCAACATCAAGATAGATAAGATTCTGATCTATATCCAGCTTGGCATCCTCAAAGGCTGCTGCAAAGCCTTCATATCTGGTTCTTGTAATATAGTGGTTAGTAGAACCGCCTATAAGCGCAAGTTTGCGAAGCCCCTTTGCAAGAAGAATCGACGTAAGTTCCTTACAGGCGTCATAATTGTCATTGTCAACAGAGATAATATCCGGGTCTGTAGTCTTGCCTATGGCTACAAATGGGATGCCTGCCTCCTTAAGATATTCAGCCGGCGCATCGTTTACCATTGTCCTTGTAAGGATAACACCGTCAACCTTATGGTTTTCTATGATTCTCCTAAGTCCGGAAATATCGCCGCCTGCTATCAGGGAAACAACTATATCGTAGCCAAAACTCGATGTTATCTCGCTCATGCCTATCATGCATCTCTGAAAAAAAGGAAGATCCACAGCATTGTAGTCATCTGGCCACACCACTCCAATATTGAAAGTTCTCTGTTGAGCAAGTGCTCTTGCCATGACATTTGGCCTGTAATTATGTTTTTCTATATACTCCATGACCTTGGCCTTGGTATCAACTCCAACCCTGCCCTTACCAGAAATTGCCCTGGATACGGTAGTCTTGGATATGCCAAGTGCCCTGGCCACATCGTCTATTGTAATTTTATCGTCTGGCATAAAAATTATACCTTTCGTTCTCACCCCTTTACTGCACCACCAGTTACGCCCTCAACGTAGTATTTCTGAAGGAACATGAAGAGGATAGTTACAGGAACAGCTACCACAATACCGCCTGCGCAGAATCTTGTGAAGTATCCCTGATAGTCGCCAACAACCATCCATCTCTGCATGGCAACAGCAACGTTATAGCTCTTATCATGGCCAAAAGCGATATATGAAGCAAATACATAATCACACCATGGGCCCATAAATGCAACAAGAGCTGTGTAGATAATGATAGGCTTGGCCATAGGAATTATCATTGTAAAGAAAATCCTTGCACGGGAAGCACCATCAATTCTTGCTGCTTCATCAAGAGCCTTAGGTATTGTATCAAAATATCCCTTACATACATAGTAACCCATACCTGAACTTGCTATAGATACAAGGATAAGGCCTGGCACAGCACCTGCCTGAGTAAGTCCCATCTGCTTTAACAGGAAGTACAGACAGATCATTGTAAGGAATCCAGGGAACATTCCAAGGATGAGCCAGAATCTCATAAGGAAAGTCCTGCCCTTAAAGCGCATACGTGAAAGTGCGTAACTTACGCACAAAACAATAATTGTATTAAAGAGTGAAACGAATATAGAAATAACCAGTGTATTCATATACCATCTCACATAGTTTGTTTCCCCATTAAAGAGGAACCTGTAGTTGTCCAAAGAGAATGTGTGAGGAATAATATAATCTACCATTCCGCCATACTCTACTTCTGGAACATATGACCTGAAGCTGGCCATAAGCAAGCCAAAATATGGAAAGAGCCATATAAGGCTTATGAGTATAAGTAAAATGTAACCAAAGAAGTTACCTAAAGCTCTTTTTCTTTTCATAGAACCT
>JAEEGL011543881.1_pt1 | contig 12374 bp, 6 predicted proteins | sample 9134231 | NCBI WGS metagenome assembly JAEEGL01 (sample SAMN16246548, study PRJNA631951) | gut metagenome | biome: gut microbiome; feature: rumen; material: fiber-attached | host: Bos | place: Iran: Karaj | collected 2018-10 | reverse complement strand
ATCCCCAATCCCCAATCCCCAATCCCCAATCAAATCTAATCTATAAATTAGTAAATTATTTATAATAAAAAATTAAATATTAAAATATATAAAAATATATTGTTGATATAAAAAACAATTTGAAAAATATATTTCACCAATTATTGATAATATTTATAATATAAATAAAAAAAATTAAAATTTTTTAATAAAAAATTATTTAATATAATATAAATTTTTAATTTAAAAAATTATTATATGAAGTAATAAATTATTAAATATGTCAAATGATTATGACAATTCAAAAAAAATAAAAGATTCTTCAGAAGAGAACAACTATAGTATAATTATAATAAATAATAAAGCAACAAAAGGTTCAAATGACCAAAAAACAAATAATAAAAGATCCATTAATAATAAAGAAACAAATGAAAATAATTCAGGTTCATTTGTCAATAGTAGTGAATTCGCTGAAGACATTTATGAAACACATAATCATAATCAAGATTATAATATAGATCAACTAATTTGTATGGCTCATGATGAAGAAAAATATAAAAGATATAATGATTCTTTAAAAATATATAATAATATATTAGAAAAATTTCCTAAAGAAAATAATATTATAATTTATAGAGGAAAGGCTCTTTGTCTTGCTTATATTAATAAAATAAATGAAGCTTTGAAATTTACTGAAAATGAAATTAAAACTAATTTCTCTGAAAAAGAAATGTTGAATATTAAAAGTGAGATTTATTTTATTAATAAAGATTATAATAATTCTCTTAATAATATAAATAAATGTCTTAAAATTAATGAAAATGATGAAGATTCTTTAAGAATAAAAATTAGAACATTATATTATATGAATAGGGATAAGAATGATTTATTAAATACTATAAATAAATTAAAGCAGATTAATAAATTTAATCCAAATGTTTTTTATTATTTAGGTAGAATATCACAAGATGAAGGAAAATATAATGAAGCAATTAATTTATATTTAAAATCCTTAGAAAATAAATTTGAAAATATAGTAGAAATATATGAAAATTTAGGTGTTTGTTATCAAATAAATAAAGAGTACAAAGAAGCTTTATTTTATTATGAAAAATATTCAATATATATTCCAAAGAGTGAAATGTATTTTAATATGGGATTATGTAGTATAGAATTAAAATTATTTAAAAAAGCAAATGAATATTTTACAATGAGTAATTCATTAGAAGCTAATAATAAGGAAGCTCTTAATTATAAAGGAATTTGTTATGTTAATTTGAATAATGAAAAAAAAGCAGAAAGAAATTTTTTAAAATGTATTGAAATAGATAATAATTTTCATAAAGCTTATTTGAATATAATTAAATTGTATATTTCAAAAAGAAAATATGATAATGCTGAAAATATGATAAAAAAAGCAAGAAATAATTGTAAAAAAGAACCAAAAAGTGAAGAAAAAAATAAATATTTAAATGAATTAAAACAATTTGAAATTTTAAATGAAAAAGAAAGAGAAGAATTTGAGGAAAAAAAGAATTGTAGTTGTCAAGAATGTAATATATTATAAATAATTTGAGTTATTTTTTAACTTATTTCTAATTTATTTTAAGATATATTATTTTTTTATGAAAAATATTCATTAATAATAAAATAGAAATGTCTTTATTATTACAAAATAATAAAATACATAAACAAAAGGATTTGAATCAAATTGAAAATGAAAAAGAAGAAATTGATGGAATAAATAATATATATAATAAAAAAAAAATTCAAGAAACTTATCAAGAAATAAAAGTAAAAGAAAATGAAAATAATAATCCTAAGATTGTAATTAATGAAAATATCGAAGACAAAAATAATTTGGAGGAAATCAAAGATAACTTAAATAATGATAATATAAGTAATCTCAATGAAATAATTGATCAAACTAAAACAAATGAAATTTTAAATGAAAATAATATTAATAATGAAGTAAAATATACAAAGGACAATAATAATAATAATAACGAAATAGATCAATTAATGGATAATAATGAAAATTCAATATTAGATGATAAAAAAAAAATAAAGGAAAATAATGAAAATAAAATTAGTTCATTATTAGAAAATAAAAATCAAAATAATGAAAATATAATTAATAATAATGATTTAAATTCATCAGAAAATAAATCCAAATTTTCCCATGATGAAAATTCTTCAATTTCAGTCAAAGAAAATAATGAAATCATTGAAAATAATTTACATTTGGATAATAATTTTGAAAAGTTAAATGAATTAATAAATTCAAATTCAATTTTAGAGGAAAAGTTAAATAAAATATTATCAGAAATAGAAAAAGAAAAAAATGAATTTGAATGTAATTCTAATGAATTTAATGAGCAAATTTCAAAATTAGATAATCAAATTTTTAAATTATCAAAAGAAAATAAAGAATTATATAATAAATTATCAAATATTAAAAAAGATGTTAATGTTAAATATAATAAACTAGATAGTTTTAATATTGGAAAAGTAGTGTTTAGAAGAAAAAAAACTATAAATGAAATATTTAATTATTCTTCATTAGAACAATTGAATGATATCAAAGATAAACAAATAGTAAATTATAATAAATCCAAAAATATACTTGAAAAAGAAATTCATTTTTTAGAAAAGAAAGTAAAAGATAATTTATATTTAAAAGATAACATAAAAGGAACATATAATTTAATAATGATTTATTCAAAAAATGATCACTTAAAAATTAAATTATTTGAATTGAATCAAAAAATTATTAATTTAAAACAAGAAATCAAAGAATTAGAACATTTTAAAATAATACATGACCAGTGTGAAAAAAAAATACAAAATCTTGTAGAAAAATATAAAAAAATAAAAATTCAATATTTATATGAAATTGAAAATAAAAATAATTCAGAATATAAAAAAATAAATTTTATGAATAAAAAAAAAAAAATTGAAATAAGAAAAAGAAATGATGATAAAAAATTCCAAAAAAAAATTGTATTAAAAAAATCAAATTCAGAATTGAATATTTCTTCGACTTCAAATAAAACAAATCAAATTAATAGAAAATTAATTGAATCCTTATATAAAGAATATAAAAATGATGATTATTCAGATGAAAAAAAAATAAAAAGTCCAGATTATATTTCCCTATTCAAAAATGAAGAAAAAAATGCTTTAATGAATTTTGTTCCTTTAAATGCTTTAAAGAAATTCGAACATAAATTTGAAAAAATTTTATTGGAAAAAAGAAATTGTATAAATAAATTTAATGAAAATGAAAATGAATTAAAAAATAAAATTTCTTCTTTAAATAATTTAATCAATGAAAATGAAAATAAAAATAAAAATTGTATTAATTCTACAAAATCTTACCAAAAACATATAAATGTTCAATTAATAGAAATTCAAAGTTTAAAAAGAAAAATAAATGGAATTAATAATGAATTAGATAAGCAAAAAAAAAATGAATTAAAATTAATTGAAAAAAATAATTTTTTAACAGATAAAATTAAATTATTTAGAAGCTTGTTTAAAGATATTCTCAATGAAGATATTCCTATTAAAGAAAATATAAAAAAAACTTGCTATAATAATATATATTATTTAAAAAAAAATAACTCTGAATCAATTTTAAATGATAAATCTGAATTAATAAAATTACCAAAAAATATAATAGAAGTAAAATCTGAAATTAATTTTTTATCAAAATCTGATAATAAAAAAGAAAATGAATCAGAAGATAAAATAGAAAATGAATCAGAAAATAAGGCAGAAAAAGAAAAAAATGAGAATAAAATAAATATTAAATTGAAAAAAATAAAACTAAATGATAATTAATCAATCCAAAAAAAATTAAAAAAAGGATAAAAATAATTTTTTAAATTAATATGTAAATAAATATAAAAAATTTTGATAAGTTAATATATTTTAAGTCAAAATAAATTATATTATGATATATTTGAATTTTTATTATTCTTAATGAAAAAAATTTGTGATACTTAGAGTTGAATTATTATTTCCAATATTATTATGATTTTTTTGTTTCTCAATAGTTTTTTCTGAATTAAAATTATAACTTCCAATATTGATTAATTTAAAATCAGAATTATTTCTGAATTTCATAAATTTTTGTTTAAGTAAATTACCTATAGAGTCTGAGTTTTTTTTAATTGCTAAAGTTTTTTTTTTTGATGAATTAAGAAAAAAATTTCTATCTTCATTTTTATGATTTTTTGATTCATCATAAGAATTAATTCCTTTATTTTTATTTAAATCATCAATTTTATTCAAAAATAAACTTCTATCTTTATATCCAAATTTCTTTAAATAAATATCATTTCTAAATGAAAAATTTTTTTTTGTAGAATTATTTTTTTTAGGAACTATAATAGAAAAAGTATTTAATCTAGAATTATTCGAATAAGAATTAATACTTTCTGAATTATTCTTTATTCCAAATAATTTTTTTTCAAGTTGTAAAATTTGCTCATTTTTTCTCCCTAATTCATTTTTTAAAAATTGTTCTTTTTCAATCAAATTTTTTCTTTCATCTTCATATTTTTTAATTAATAATTCCATTAAATGCATTTTTTCTTTAGATTCTTTTTCTGGTGTTAATTTTTTCTATAAAAATATTAAATTTATTAAAATTTTACAATTTGATTCATTAAAATAATATTCTCTTTTTCACATTCTTTATATTTATCAAATAAATTACTATAATCTAATCTTAATTGATTTTCAATTCCAATATGTTTCCTAATCCAAGCTTCTTCTCTTCTAAGTAATGATTCATAATCTTCATCATAATTATTACTTTTTAATTTAATTCCTTCTTTTTCTTCTTTTACACTCATATTAATAATTATATCAATTGATGATTTTATATATTCTATTAAATCTAATATTGTTAATTTTGAAAGCATTTGCTTTGTATTAAATATAATTTCTTCATTATCTACATTATTATTAATTTTTTTTTTCATTGATATATATAAATTTGTTAATTCTCCTTTTGCTTTTTCAATTTGTTCTTTTGAACTTAATTTTTTCATTAAGATAAAATAAATAATTGTTAATTTTCAATAATAATTATTCATAAAATAAAAAAAAATTTTTTATAACTATATAATATTAATTTTTAATTTTTACATATAATATTAAATTTATCTTTTTCTTTTTGATAAAAAATTATCTTTATTTAAAAATCTCATTAAATAACTTTCATCAATATTTTTATTACTTATTTTCAACTGATTATATATAAATTTAAAACAACCTAAAATTTTATCAAATCTAAAACAATTACCTCCAATATCTTGTTCGATATCTTGAAAATTTTCTAAAGATAATAAACCTTTATTTTTCCCAGGATGTGAATTATCATTAAATTTCTTTTCAGATCTTTTATAAAAAAACCCACCATATCTAACACTAATACCAAGTTTTTCAAAATTGAATTTAAAACAATAAAATTCTAAAAATCCAATTAAAATATGACCTAATGTTAATAAAGTATTATTATCCTTTTCTTTATTTAAATATAATATATAAGCATAAACTAAAGAAAATAAACAAAAAGAACTAATTCCTCCTGTATATGTTTGATTTAATTGTTTTTGTCTAAGAAAATATTTTAAAAGGAGAATTATGGGTTTCATATAAGGATAATTATCTAAAATATTATTTATAATTTTGATTGCAGCATAACCATTTTTATGACCAAATGAAATATCAATATCATAATTAATACTTTCTGAATAAATATATTTTGCTTTTATTATTGGTGTTTTGGCATTAATTAATTTTAAATTTGTAAATTTTCCTGTTTGTTTTAAAGAATTTTTTATTTGATTTAATATATTAATTTGTGATGCTAAGTTTATTAATAAAGAATTTTTTGGGAAAATACATAAATCAATATCTGAATTTGGTAAACTTAAATCTGTTGTATGAGAACCAAATATTTTTACTGTATATTTATTATTAAAAGATTCTTTTATTAAATTTTTTATTATTTTATATATTTCTATTATCCTTTCTTTTTCCTCATTATTTGGTTTTATATATTCATAAAAATCTAATATTTCTTGATGTAATCTAATTATTCCAGATAATTTTTTAGTTTTTTCTGAAAGCCAAGGGGCAATGATATTTATATTATTGTTATCATCTTCATTAATATTATTATCATTTTCATTATTACTTAATGAAAATAATGAATGATTTAATATATCACTTGATATTGAACTATTACTTGATATTGTATCATCTGAATTATTTAATTTATTATATTTAAAATCATCATTTTGAGAATCTTTTAAATTTACATAGGAATTTTGATTTAGTTCATTTTTTTGATTTTTAACATTTTTTGTTTTAAACTTTTTAAAAGTAGTATAATCATAATATTTATCTTTATTAGTTTGAATAAAGTTTTTTCCTCTTTTTCTTTTTTTCCCTAATGTTTTCTTTTTGATACTGTTATAATTATTTAATAAATCTTCTTGTTTTTTTCTGCTTGCTTCTCCATATGCACATCTAACTTTTTTTTTTTTCATCATGAAAATAATTATTTAAAAAATAATTAAATATACCATTTTTAAAAAAATATATGATTTAATATATTAATAATTATATAAAATCTGACGTTTCAGTTTGTTTTTAAAAAAAATATTAAACAATTTAAATAATGGTAGAACGGTATTTTTTAAATATAATAAACAATATTAAAAATTCTTTACAATATAATGAATTAATAAAAAACTTTAATATTGTTTTTTTCTATATTTTATCAATTAGATTATATTATAAAAGTTTAGAAGGATGTTTTGGACCTGATTATGCATGTTTGACTCATGAAAAAATTAAATTTTTTTATAAAAAAAAGGATGAATTAATTTTGTCTTGTATTTTTTTTTCAATTATTACATTTTTTGTAATAGAAAAATTATTTTCAAATATTACTTATATGATATTTTTATCTTTTTATTTAATAATTTTTATTACAAATCAAGGTTCTATTTTATCTAAACATGGAACTTATAATATGGTAGTTTTTATTGTATTTCATTTTTTCTTTTTAATAATATTTTTTATATTTAGATGGTTTTATAGAAATATAAAAAGGAAAAAATTTAAAATAATAATTATAGTATTTATATTTATTATTTTTTGGCCACTTTTATTCTTTATTTTTACTAAATTAGGATGTAAATATTGGGATGTTGGTTTAAATGAGATAAAAATTAATAATTCAAAATCTGAAAATGCATGTTATATAAAAACACCAAAATATTGTACTATTTCTATTTTAGATAATTTACTTGATTTAAGTAAATATATAATTAAAACTTGCAATAATAAGAGAAATTCTAAAAAGATTTTAGAAGAATACTCAAAAAGGACTTTTGGTAATAGAATAGCTTATCCTAATACAATAGGATATTCTTTTTTTAATGATAGTATTGAAAAAACCTTTACAAATAAAATATTAAGAGAAATAAAAACAATAAATAAAAATGATACAAATTATGAAGTTACAGTAGAATTTGATTATGAAGGAAAAGGTAATGTAATTATAAATGTTAATCCAAATCAAACTTTAATAAATGAAAGAAGAAAATTAGTAAAAAAAAATAAAGTAAAATATGAAAATATTTATTTTATTTTTATAGATTCAATATCAAGAAATCACTTTAAAAGAAAATTACCTAAAACAGTAAATTTAATAAATTCATATATTCATAATAATAAAAATAAAAAAGAAAAATATGATTCATTTCAATTTTTAAAATATATAAATTTCGAAGCCCATACTTTAAATAATATGGTACCATTATTTTATGGAGCGAGTTTAGAATCAAAAAAAGAATATTCATTATTAAAAAGATTAAAATCAAAAGGTTATATAACATGTGGTGGTGCAAATATATGTGAAAGAACTTTTTTTGCATTAACAAGATATAAAGTTAATCAAAATATGTTTGAACCATATGATCATGAAAATTATGCTTTATTTTGTGATCCTAATTATAATAATATTAAAGTTAATTCATTAATATCAGGCCCTTATTCTTCTTTTAAAAGATGTTTATATGGTAAAAATACTTTTGAATATATTTTTGAATATGCTTTAAAATTTTTAGATTCTTATATTAATGAAAGAAAATTTCTTATATTTCAAATATTAGATGGACATGAAGGATCAATGGAAGTTATAAAATATGTTGATAATTATTTATTTGATTTTTTACAAATTTTATTTGATAAATATATGAATGATAAAAGTGTTATTTTATTATTTAGTGATCATGGTAATCAAATGCCAAATTTACATTATTTATTAAAAGGAGAAGATTTTATTTATGAAAAAACACTTGGAATATTATTTATTATTTTACCTGAAAATAATAATCTTAATAAAGAAAGTTTGATTGTTAATGAACAGAGATTTGTTACTCCTTTTGATATATATAATACTGCAATTGATTTTATAAATGGAAATAAAAGTGAATATGGCACTAAAGGACAAAGTTTATTTGAACCTATTGATGGATTAAAGAGAAATTGTTCATTATATGAAAATGATTTTATTAATATGAAAGGTTCTTGTCATTGTGTTGATTATTAAAATAGATTATAGTACATTTTTTTATTTATTTTTACTATTTAATTATATTATTTAATTTATTATAAATTTCAAATGAATTGATTTTAAAAAAATTATGATTATAATTTATTTATTTATAAATTTATTTATTTTTTCTTGTTTTATTAATAATTTCTTTCTCATCTTCTGATTAAACCCATTTTCATAAATATTATATATTCATTATTATTAAATAATTTTTAATTCTGAAATTCAATTATTAATTTCCTTTTTTTAAAAATATAAATAATTGAATGTTTTATAAAAAAATATTTCATTTTTTCATAAGAAATTTTAATTTATCATTCAATTGTTTTACTTTTCTTCTTCTTAATTTAAATTATTATTAACAATATAGAAAATATACTTATTATATCAAATCCTAATTAAAAAAAATAAATATAATTTTAAAACTCAGAAAATCATATATTTTCAGAGAAACAATAAATTGAAAATAAAAAATAATATGGTATTTTTAAGTAACTTGTTATCATAATTTGATTCAAATTTTTTTAATTAATTTTCAGAGAAACAATTTTTCATAATTATTTTTTTGATTATTATTTTTGGACATTTTGTTCATATATTCCTGATATAAATAATATTTTTTTTTTTAAAATTTATTGATTATTAAATTTAAAAGAAATTAAATAATTAGTATAAACCAATTAAATATGTTTAATATTCGTTTCCAATTATTTTTAATCATAATTCTTCAATGCTTATTATCTAGAATAAATTTAATTGGAATTGATGATTCCTCATCATATTTTTTTGGAAAAAATTATAAAAATTTTTATGAAGGGAACAAAAAAGATTTTACAAATAAAAATATTGATTTATTTTTACCAGTTAACAATAAAAAATCAAAATTTTATAAGGATAATGAAATAAATGATACTAATTTCAATTTTACAAAAGAAAAAAATGAAAAGGATATTTATATTGTAAATGAAGAATTATTAAAAATTTATGAAGATGTTTATATAAAAGATAAAATAAAAAATTTAATATTAAAATCACAAAGAAAAGAAAATTATTTAAAAAATTCTGATGAAATTGAAGAAGAATTTTCAGACGACTATTATTTTTATGAAAAAAAAAATAATATTGTTTATGATAATTATTATACTTGGCAAAGATTTATGAATAGAAATATAGAAATAATAGAATATTCTAATTCAACAATAGAAAAAGTAATAACAACAAATCCAGATGAAATAATATTATCATATAAAATATGTATGCCATTAAATATATCATTTGACATAAATAATCCAAAAGAAAATGAAAATAATTTAATAATTAAAAGTATAAAAACTGATATGTATCAAATTAAAATAATACCTTATGATTCATATGAGACACAAAATATAAATTTTATTAAATATAAAAATCACTCAATTAAAACATATTTACCATATTCAATTTATCCAGGAACAAAATTTATTTTTAAATTATTAATTTTACTTGATCAAATAGGAATAGAAAGAGGAACATTATACATTGAATTTAATAATAATAATATTTTAATGATCCCAATTACATTAATTGGAATTCCAAATAAATATAATATTTTACCTATTTATTATTATAATTGGAGACCTGGTAAAATATTTTCATTTCCAATTAAAATACATAATCCAAATAAAAATGTAATTTTTATTAAAAATGTTATTCATTCATTTAAAAATATAAGTGTACTTTGGCCTAATGGAGTTTCTGTTTCAAGTAATTCAACTTCAATTACAACTTCAATGTTACAAATTCAACCAAATTCAACTAAAAATTTAATTTATCTTAAATTTTATAGTGAAAATGAAGGATTTGAATATGGTTTATTACATTTAACAATTGATAAAAATAAATTATTAATTCCTATATTAATTAATATTGATTTTAGTCCTTTAAATTTTTTTCCAAGTTTTATTAATTTTGGAGTTTGTGATATTTCCACTGATAGTATTTTTAATATAAGAAAATTAATTCCACTTGAAGTTACAAATAATGAAAATTATCCTTTGAAAATTTCAAATGTTTATCTTAATTATGAAGAAAAATTTCTTCAATTTTATAATATTTTTAATGATGAAGATATTATTTTAAAACCTCATGAAACAATTAAATTTGGTTATTTAATTTTTAATGGTAAATTAGATAATTATGTTGAAAGTTTTAATGAAATTGAAGAAATTGAAAATTTATATAAAAATAATTTTGGTTCTATTTTTATTGAAACTAATTCAACTTATAAATCAATGATTGAATTACTTTATTCTTATTATCTTGACTATAATTCAGTTTTAAATATTGAAAATAAAAGTTCTGATTTAAAAGATGAATTGTTTTTTGAATTTTCAATTGATTTAAATCTACCATTTGGAATTGAATTAAACAGAAAATATCAACAAGGTGAATTTATTGAATTTAAATTAGATAATAGTGTCTCTGCAATTTATTTAAATCCATATTTTATGAATGAAAGTTATTCAATTGATGTTTATTTTAATATTTCAGAAAATTCATATTCTAATTTTACAAGATACTATTTTTTTCCTTTACAAATAAGTTATAGATTATATTCTTTAATCCCATTAAAAATTAATAATAATAATATTGATTTATTATATTGTGGATATAAAAAATATAATTCAATTCATGATTGTTATTCTTCTAATAAAAATACATTAAAAAAGAATGTACTTAATAATAATTATATAACTTATATTAATCTAGATTTAGGAATTATAACTTATAATCAATTAATAGATGTTAGTTTTTATTTAATAAATGAAAATGATGAAACAATTAATTTAAATTCAATTGAAATTGATAATCCATTAATTTCTATTGATTTTATTGAAGATTCCTTTTTTAATGTTAATAATATTAAATTTGATAATAATAATTGGAAAAAAATAAAATTATCAAATATTTTAAGAAAAAAAGAAAATAAAATAATTTTTGGTGGTAATAATTATATAAAAATATTCGATTCATCGGCTGTGAAATTTTCATTAAATATTCTAAATTCAATAATAAATGAATTTAAAACTAATATATTATTTGAATTTTCCACAAAAAAAAAATTAAATTTAAATTTAAAAGGAATAGCATTACAAGGAAATTTAAATTTAACCCCAAGTATAGTTCGTTTTGAACCATCATTTCCAGGTTTATTTTTAGAAGATAAAATAATAAATATAAAATCAACATATAATCATTATTTACAAATTAAATCAATAGAAAGTTCAAATAATAAAATTATACCAAAATTAGAAACAAATATAATTTTTCCTAATGATAAAAGAATTTTAATGAAAGTTCATTTTAATCCTTATAATGCAAATTTAGAAGAAGATATTTTAATGGAAATGAATCCAATGGAAAATTATATAACATATAGAGAATTATATTTATGGAAAGTAAAGCAAAAATTATGGGAAGAAGCAAAAACAGAAATAAATGAAAATATAACAATAAAAACAGATTGTACAAAAGATAATATTAGAATTAGAGCATCTTTAGCAAAACCAAGTTTAGTTAAAAATGATCAAATTAATTTTGGTTTAGTACAAATAGGAAAAACAAATGAAAAATATATTAATTGTACAAATCCAAGTGATATGACTATGACTTTTAAATTAATGTTAGCATCTGAAGAATATAGTGATATACATAATAATAATATGTTTAATAATAATGATAGATATCAATTTAATAGTTTAAATAAATT
>JAEEGL010874503.1_pt1 | contig 12374 bp, 13 predicted proteins | sample 9134231 | NCBI WGS metagenome assembly JAEEGL01 (sample SAMN16246548, study PRJNA631951) | gut metagenome | biome: gut microbiome; feature: rumen; material: fiber-attached | host: Bos | place: Iran: Karaj | collected 2018-10 | reverse complement strand
ACTGAAGTTTCATCATCATCTGCCATCAAATCAGCAAATAAATCTTTTTTCTTTCCATGACTTTGTATATCTTGTATTAAATCAACTATTGTTTTTTCTTCTGTATTTAAATCATCTAATTCATCTATTGGACCAGTGATGTCTTCATCTTTTGTAGTTTCAATTATGTCATCTTTTATTTTTATATTTTTTAATATATCAATTTGTGTATTATTAATTTTTCTATATCTTTCTTCTTCATAATCAGATTCTCTACTATCTTTTGCTTTTTCTAAAATAGTATTTATGTCATAGTTTTTAACTTCTTTTCTTTCTACTACGACATCTTCTTCTTTTGGTAACTCTAAAGAGATTCTTCTTTTTTTCTCTTCTTTTCCTTCATCTAAAGAATAGACATAATTTTTGATTTTTTCTAAATCTATTTCTTTTGGAGCATCAGAAATAACACTAACATTTGTGTTAGTTTTAATTCTAGATAATTTGCTCATATCTGTTGAATTATAAATATCTTGATTTCTCTTGGTACGACTCATATTATCTAGTGAAATACTATCATATTTTTCCATTCTTGAACTCATATTATTTCACCATAATAATAATATCATATTTAATTTTCATTTTCAATAATACCATATGTATAGATTTTTTTATAAAATTAGTTTATAATTTATTTGAAGGAGAATTATATATGGAAAAAATAAGAGTAACTGATTCTTGTATAGGATGTGGTTTATGTGTTTCTCAAAATGATAAATATTTTGAATTTAATGATGAAGGATTAAGCCATGTTAAACAAGAAATAATTGATGATGGTGACAAACCAGAATTACTTAATTTAGTTGAATCTTGTCCTGGTGAAGCTATTATTATTGAAGAAGAAAAATAACCTCTAGAAACTAGAGGTTTTTTTAATCTATTTTACTTCCACCCCATTCTACAACTGTATATCCAGTTCTAGATGGTTTTTTTAATTCTTGTTCTTGAATTTTAATATCTTTTTCTAATGGTTTATAAACCATATATACTCTTATAATATTATCTGGTGTTGGTGTTATTTCAAGTGGCATATAATTATCTATAGATTCTTTTTCTAAAAATCTAATATAATTTAAATCACTTGCTTCTAACTTAGGTAACCAGTACATTATAAATTCATTTCTTTCTCTATCGTTTAGTCCTAAATAACTAAGTTTTTCTTCTAGAAATTCAATAGTATCGTCTTTTTTTACTACAAATCCTTCTTCAGTCATTTCATTATAGAAGTCTTTTCCTTCCCAGTATAATGCATAATATTCATTTTTTTCATCATATAATGTTCCATCTGGTAAGGCTGTTACATTCCATCCATTATTATATTTAGGATAAGAAACAATCAATTTGTTTTCATATCCAAGTTTAACATTAATGTTCATTTTTTTAGTTGGATATAAATAAATAATTGGTTTGTATGCTACCATTGGATCACAAGTTACTTTATTTCTTGGAATAGAGTTTATTTTTATTTTGTAATCAATATTATTTTTTTCTAATTCGATAGCATAATAATCATATTTTGGTGCACATACTCCACATGCTCTATCGTAATATACTGTAAGAGTAATTGTATCTCCATCAATCTTATATCCTGTAGGTACTAAATTGTATTCTCCACAATCATCATACATTAAAGGAACAATTGCAAAATTACTATATTCAAATAATTCTTTACTTATTTGACCTTCTGGAAAGTATTTTAAAAACTCATCATAATTTCTAAAAACTGTAGGATCTCTTAGAATTTCATCTTGTTTATTTGGATTAGAATATAAGCTAATTAATGTTCTATCTTTTAAATATGTTTTATAATCTATATCAATATTTGTTGGCTTGTTTAATAAGTTAATTATTAATACTACTATTACAATAATTAAAGCAGCAATTACAATTGATAAAGATATAATTATATTTTTTAATTTCTTTTCATTCATACTATTCACCTTTTTCATTATATCATATTTATTTATTTAGTTAAATTATATAATGCCTTTACTTCTTTAATACTTAACATTCTATATTCACCAGTACTAAGACCAGTTAAATCTAAAAATGCATAAGATGTTCTTTTTAGTTTTAATACTTTGTGATTAACTTTTAAAAACATATTTTTTACTTGATGATTTCTTCCTTCACTAATAATTAATTCTACATATGATTTGTTGTTTGGCTTATCAATCTTTTTTATTTTAGCTTTTGCTTTTTTAGTTTTAACTCCATCAAGTAAAACACCAGATTCTAGTTGTTTTATTTCATCTTTTGTAATAATTCCATCTATTTTAGCATAATATGTTTTTTCTACATGTCCACTTGGATGAGTTAATTTGTTGGCAAGCTCACCATCATTTGTTAGCAGTAATAATCCAGTTGTATCATAATCAAGTCTTCCAACTGGGAATATTTTTTCATTTGTATTAATTAAATCTATTACAGTCTTTCTTCCTTTTTCATCATGAACTGAACAAATAATTTTTTCTGGTTTATATAATAAATAATATAATTTATCTTGTTTTTCTACTAAAATATTATCTACATATACTTTGTCTTTATCACTAACTTTAAATCCTAAATCACTAACTATTTGATCATTTACTTTTACTCTTTTTTTAAGTATTAATTCTTCACTTTTTCTTCTTGAAGCAACACCACATGAACTAAGATATTTTTGAAGTCTTTCCATGTTAATCACCTAGTCAAATTATACATTATTATTTAATGAATAACAACTTTTCTTTAACTTGTTTTACTCTATCATTGTAATCTAATTTATATACTTTTTCTTTATGAATAATCTTATCATCATATTTAACATATGCATAGCAATCATTGTTAATAAAAACTATATCTATACTTACTTTATCTATTTCTTCTTTTTTTAGAAGCATATAATAATTATTTAAAATATAATAGTGATTATTCTTGTTTTTTATTTTAAAAGAAAATGTGTTTTTATCTAATACTTCATATTTATCATATTCATTAAAATATTTTTCATATAGTTTTTTATGTAAATTGAATTTATCACTTTCATCTATACTAACTATTATTAATGTTTTTTTATCTTTTCTAGCTGAAGATACAAATACTTGACCACTTGCTTTTGTATATCCGATTTTTCCCGCTATTAAGTATTTGTAATCAAATAATAATTTGTTTTTATTATTCCAAATATAATTACCAACTTTGTATTTTTTAGTTTGTGTTATCTTTAAAAACTCTTTGTTTTTAATTGCATATTTCATTAGTAATGCCATATCGTAAGCGGTTGAATAGTTTTTAGTTTTATCATTTAAACCATGTGGATTTTCAAAATATGTATTATACATACCAAGTGAATATGCTTTTATATTCATATTTGCAATAAATTTATCATAACCCATTGTATGAATAACTATACTCATTGCAGCATCATTTCCACTTTGAAGCATTAATCCATATAATAAGTCTTTTAATGTAAATTTTTCATCTTTTTTAACATATATCATTGAACCATTTACAGTATTTACTTCATCACCTATTGTAATTTCTTTATCAAGTTCATTGTTTTCAAGAGCAATAATAGAAGTCATTATTTTAGTGGTTGATGCGATTAATTTTTTATCATTCATATTTTTAGAATATAGTACTCTTCCTGAGTCTGCATCCATAACAACTATTGAAGCATTTACTTTCATACAAAAAACAAATAATAGTAATATTAATATTTTTTTCATACTAATTTTATTCAAGAAAAAAGTGTCATATGACACTTAATCTGTTAGAAATTTTTCGTTTACTATATCAATAAAATTATACTCTTTCATTCTTAAAAATTTTAATTTTTTATTTTTTACATAACATTCTATTTTATTAACATCTTTGTATTTTTTATTTTCTCCATCACACATAGTTAATATAGTTCTTTTTTCTGGGAATATTTCTATGTGTGTTTTTTCTGGAAGAATAATTGAACTTAATAAATTTCTATATGCTTTAGTATTAATTGGAGCAATTGGAGTTATTTGAATTGTATGTAATGTATTATAGACTAATGATCCTTTAAAACTCATATTATAAGCAGATGAACCAACTGATGTAGATATTAATAAACCATCTCCAGCAAAGTTTTCTAATTTATGATTATTAACATAAATAGTTGCATTAAATACATTTAAATCAAGTTCACGAATAACAAGTTCATTTAATGCATAGTATCTTGAAACTGAATCATCTGTTGTTACTTTTGTTTCTAATACTCCAATATTATCTACTTTAAATTCATTCTTATTTAGTGAGATTACAAATTCTTCTAATTTATTTGGTTTTATTTCTTGTAAAAATCCAAGGGTTCCTGTATTAATTCCAACATAATAGATATTGCTATTGAATGTATTATCTTTAACCATTCTTAAAAATGATCCATCTCCACCAATAGCAATAGCCAAATCATAGTCTTTATCAACTATATCAAAATTATATTCTTCTAAAAATAAGCATAGTTTTTCTGATATTTCTTTTGATAAAGCACTAGGATTAGAAAACAATTTAACTTTGTTTATCTTTCTCATTTGTTTTTCCTTTATATTTAAATAATACACTTGGTCTGTGTCCTTCACCAGTTTGCATTTTATTTGTTTTTTCAACTTTGTTTGCTATTATTCTTCTGAATGCTGCATCTAATAATTTCTTTCCAAGAATAACTTCATATACTTGTTGTAATTCTCCTAATGTAAAGTATTCACTCATCATATTAAATACAATGTCAGTATATGTTATTTTGTTTTTTAATCTTTCCATACCACTAACTATTACTCTTGGATGATCGAATGCTAATGATTTGTTTTCAGCTATTTCGAATCTATATCTATCTGTTGTTTTTTCTTTTAATATTTTATTAATTACAAATTTTATTTGTTCTTCACCATTATCTAAAGTTACGTGAAATGATTTTTCATCTTCAAGTGAAATAATATTGAACCAAGATGCATTTGGAAATAATGAATCGTTTAATTTATTTTTATCAACAAGTCCCATATATGAAACACTAATTACTCTACATCTTGGATCTCTATCAATAGAGTCAAATGTATATAGTTGTTCTAAGAATACATCATGTAAGTTTGTTTCTGTTGCTAAAACTCTTCTAGCTGCTTCTTCACATGTCTCATTTATTCCAACAAATCCACCTGGTAAACACCACATATCTTTAAATGGATAATTATTTCTTTTTACAAGTAAAATACTAAAGTATTTTTGTTTTAATTTACGATAGTTTGATTGAGACCCATCAGATACACTAAATAATGCAATATCACTTGTTACTGATGGCTTTTCATAGATACTACTATCATAATTTTTTAAAAATTCCTCTTCACTATTATATTTTTCTTCTTCCATAACTATTCTCCCTTCTCAATTACTAAAATATATGTACTATTTGGTAATGAAACAGTATTCATTTTTTCATCATATAGATTAATCTTATTTAATAAATGTTCTTCATAACCATTTTGTAAAAATGCATATGAATAAACTATTTTAGCTCCTTTTAAATTATCAATAACTGTTTGTTCATATTCTTTCTTTGTATAATAACCAAATTGTTCTTGAACTTCATGTGAATATGATTCTTCTCCCCATGTATATGTATATAAAAACTCCATTGCATCATTTATATCAAGAATAACTTTATTATCATCAATTATATCAAATTTTATATCTCTTCCTTTAAAATCTTTTTTATATCTTTTTAAAATATTAATATCATTTTTATTTTTAAATTCAATTATTCTTTTTTCTTTTCCATCACTTTTAATACCATCTCTAATTATTATTCTTCCACCTACTGGAATTATATTATAAGCGCTTTTCAATGTTTTTATTATAACATCATAATTGAATTTTTTTCCATTATAATTAATATATGAAAATAATTCATGAATAATTGAAGAGTAAATAATAGTATTAATACTTCCTTTTTTAAAGTACTCTTCTAGATTTAGTGCATTTCCTTTAACTAAATTATAATTTCTATTATACTTTACTTTTTTATGTTGAAGTTCTTCTAATACTGTATTTGATATATCTATTCCATATACATTTTTATCTTTATAAGTATCCAATATTAAATCCATTAAGGCTCCACCACCCGGACCAACATCTAATACATTTTCTCCAACTATAAATTCAAGTAATTTTGATTTATGATTTATTGTTGAATTCATAGTTTCTAAATAATCAAGTTCATTATAAAATCTATCATAATTATCTTTTCTAAATCCAAATAAATCATATAGTAATATAACAGCTTTATTATATAGGCTTCCACTTGAATAAGCCACTTCACAAAATTCAATCAGTTTTTTAGCAACTTTTGAAAATGTAAAGTTAAATTCTAATGTTGAACCATATTTTTTAACTAAATATGAAATGTTAATATTATGTGGAATATCTTTATTTATTATTTGATCAAATGAAATACTATCTAAATAATTCTCTATAATTCTTTCTTTGTAAATATTTACTCTTTTAACTTTTTTATAATCTAGATAAATCATTTTCATTAATTGATCAAATGTTATTTCACTACATTTATCAACATTATTACTAATTAACAAAAGAGTTTTGATTTGATTTTCAACACTTAAAAAATTTAATGCTGAATAGTAATACCACAATTCACAATTATCAAATATATTTAATAATCTATTATATATTTCTTTATTCTTTATAATGTTATTTATTAAATCTTTATCTTCGTTGCTAATACCATTATTTAAAAGATCAATTCTTTCAACAATATTTGTTTTATTATCAAAAGACCCATCAATAATTCTATCAATTATATTTTCTATTTCTTTCTTTTTATTTTTATAAATACTCTCTGATACTTCTCTAATAATACATTCATTTAGAATCATTAGTATTTCTTTTAATTCGCTTTTTTTAATTTTATTATTTTTAATTAGTTCATATAATTCATAGTTTGTTTTAAGAGTTACTTCACCTTTTATATATTGACCAATTAAACCATGTGTTTTAATTAAAATGTATGTTAACTCATCAAAATTAGAAGAATATTTTTTATATATCTCAGCTGAACCAAGATTATGTGTGAATAGATTGAATCCATTTTCTTTCCATTCTTTAATATCTAAGTCACTTCCACATTTAGCACAATCCATCCATAATAATACTTGGGCTATAGTTTTTTTATATTTTGTTTGTTTACTTTCAAGTATAGTTAAACATCTTACAATAGAATTATATACTAAAGATGTATTTAGATCATTTAGTGATTTAATTCTATCTAAATTATAATTTTTCTTTTTTGTTTTAAGTAAAACACGTACTGGATATATTTTTGTATTCCTATTAATTAATTCTTCTAATTCATTCATACTATTCCTCTATTATTTCTAACATCTTTTTTAGAACTCTATTAACTATGAGTTTTTTGCATGTTAATCTCGGTTTATCAGGACATTTAACTCTAATATTATAATAGTTACCTCTTTTATTGTTATAAATACTTATATAAATTAGATTTGTATCTCCACGAGGATTATTTTCATCTTGTCTATTTATTTTTCCTGTTATACCTATTCCATATGTACTTTCAGCAAAGAAAGATATTTTTTTAGCCATTTGTTTTGATGTTTCAAAACTATAAACTCCATATTCTTTAATTATATCTTTATCTACACCTAATCTTATTTTATAGTCGTTAGAATATGTAATAGCAGAAAAATGTAAAACACTAGAAGCACCTTCAACATTAGCAATAGTAGTAGCAAAATAACCTGCTGTACAAGATTCCATTGAAGCTATTGTTTCTTTTCTTTCTATTAATTTTTCTACAAGTAATTCTTCGGGTCTTTTATTCTTCATATTGCACCTCTTATAAAATTTCTTTTATTATTATAGCATATTATTTATATAAATTATTCTTATTAATATAATCAATAATATTTTTATCTAAGTATTCTTCTAATACCTTTTTATTATTGATATTATTTCTAATTATAGTACTTGATACTTCATAATCTTCATTAACAATATAATAATCACTATTCTTATCTAATTTATCTAAATAACTTTTAATATCAATATTATTTCTACTAACGATAATTAAACCATTTTTAAGTAGATCTTCATAATGTTTCCACTTATCAAATGAAACAATATTATCAGCACCTATTATTAAGTATAATTTATCATTTTTATATTCTTTTTTTAATTCATCCATTACTTGATAAGTGTATTCTAAGTTATTATGTTTAGTATCAATAATAATATTTGAATTTTCATAATATTTTAACATTTCAATTCTATATTTAATATCAATTAAACTTGTTTTATCCCAGTAATTACCAGTTGGTATTATTAATACTTTATCTAAATATTTATTTTTAAGTAAACTATTAACTATTTTAATATGTCCTTTATGAACTGGATTAAAACTACCTACAAATACACCTATTTTCATAATTATCTCCTTTTATCTTTTATACATTGGAATATTAAATTTATGTTTTGAACCATTATGTAATTTTTCTATTTTTGTTTTAACTTCTTCAGGAAGTACTTCACCATTCATATATGAAGCTATATCTTTATAACTTACACCAAGCTTATCTTCATCACTCATACCACTTAGTCCATCTGATGGAGTTTTGTGAATAACTTGATCTGGTACTCCTAAGTATTCACCAATTTTAATAACTTCATCAACTGTATAATCATTTATAACACCAATATCAAATGTTGAATCTCCACCTTTTGTAAAATATCCCACATATAATTCACATTTATTACCTGTTCCAGCAACTATATAAGTTCCACCTTTTAACTCAGAATATAATGCTGCTAGGTAATATACACTTGCCATTCTAAATCTTGGTTTTATATTAATATTGCTATTTTTTAATTCTTCTTCACTAAAATTACCTAGTTTGTTTACTTCACTAATAAAGCTATCATAAACATTAGTTAAATCTAAATTTATTAGTTCAAACCCAAACTTTTCAGCAACTGCTTCAGCATCATTTTTGTCTGAAATATGTGAATGACATGGAAGAGTTACTCCTAAAACATTTTCACTACCAATAGCATGGGCAAAAAGAGCTGCTACTACTGCTGAATCTTTACCACCACTAATACCTAAAACAACTCCTTTTAAGTTATTCTTTTTATAATAATCTTTTATAAATTTAATAATATTTTTTACTTCTTTTTCTACATCAAACATATTTTATCTTCCTTTCATATAATCTTTAATTCTACATAATGTTAATTTTGTATTTGAACCACTTACTATTCCCATTTTTTCTACTTCAAGTATTTCATCTAATGTTAAACTCATGTATCTAACTATTTCATTTTGACCTAATTCTTGATCATATTTTTTATATGCATTTAATGCAAGAAATGAATGATTATAAGCCTCACTTACACCTTCATCTTGATAGAATGAATCTAAATGAATTAACTCATCTGAAGTATATCCTGTTTCTTCTCTTAACTCTCTTAATGCAGCAAACTCTGGTTCTTCCCCTAATTCGATGTATCCAGCTGGGAAAGACATTGCTATTCCATGCTCAGTAAATACTCTTGGTTCAATAACTACTATAAATTCACCATTATCAAGTCTTGGAGCAACCATAACAGCAGAACCTGAAGTACCATTTTTTAACAATTGTTCACGTGGAACGCTCCTTCCATTATTTAAATAATATCTATATGATTTGCTTGTTATAAAATGTCTTTTTGGATTTTCAATTAATTCTCTTCTAACTGTTCTTAATTCATCTAAATAATGATTTAATTCATCTCTTTTTTCTCTTCTCATTGTTCTCCTCTATATTTCATTGTTCTAATCATTTCATTTTTAAGATTTACATATTCTTCTGTTCCATCTACATAATAACCATGTGGATTTAATAATCTTTTTACTTCTGGATAAATTGTTTGCATTTGACTTTCACAATATGCTTTCTTTTCATATAAATTAGGTTCCATATAAACTAACTTACCATTGATAAATATTGGTTGTTGTAATTTAACTAATCTATAATTGCTAATAGTAGTATTCTTAATAAAATCTTTTAAACTAACTATTTTTAAACTATCTTCATCTATTTCTTTACCACGACTACACATTATATCAGCAATAGCATATCCACTATCTAAATCGTATGCTCTATACAAATCTTTAAAATCTGGATTCACTATTTTTATTATATCATTACTTACCTTAATTTTTGGAATAATTTCACCATTTTCTATTATTGCAACTTCTTTGTATACAGCACCCATTCTTCCTTCAGGTTTAGAAATATTATCTCCTACACCTAATGAGTCAAAACATGCACCTTGATTTATTAATGATTGAATTGTTTGAGCATTAAGTCCGTTACTTAAACAAATCTTTGCTTGTGGATAACCAGCTTCATCAAGCATTTTTCTAGCTTCTTTAGATAAGTATGCAAGATCACCAGAATCAATTCTAATTCCAATGTGAGATGTATCATATCCATTTTCTTTCATATAATCAAATGTTTTAATAGCATTAGGAATACCACTCTTTAAAGTATTATAAGTATCAACAAGCAAAGTTGCATTATCAGGATGAGAAATTGCAAATGCAATAAAAGCTTCTAATTCTGAATCGAACGTTTCTACAAAACTATGTGCCATAGTACCAAGTGCTTTAATTCCAAGTAACTGAGCTGCTTGAACATTACTAGTTCCTGCACATCCAGCCATAATTCCATATATAGATGAGTCTATTGCTGCTTCACATCCATCTGCTCTTCTTGCTCCAAATTCCATAACTGGAACATTCTTAGGAGTTGCTTCAATTATTCTTCTTGCTCCTGTTGCATGTTCCATAGATCCATTTATAAATGCAAGTAATGCTGTTTCTACTATTTGAGCTTCAATAATTGGAGCTTTAACAGTAATAAGTGGTTCATTTGGAAATACTGGAGTTCCATCAGGAATAGCATAAATATCACCAGTAAATTTAAAGTTTTTTAAATAATCTAGAAATTCTTCACAAAAACCATAACCACTATTTCGAAAATATTCAATATCTTCTTCTGTAAACTTAAGATTTTGGATATAAGGAATTACTTTATCAAGTCCTGCCATAACAGTATATCCTCCACCATTAGGTACAACTCTATAGAATAAATCAAACACACCCTCTGTATCTTTTTTAGTTTTAATATATGAATCAGACATAAATAATTCATATGCATCTGTTAACAAAGTATAATTTCTTGGTAATCTTTCCATTTTATTTTTCACCTCTTCTTCTCATTTCTAATGCAGGACCATATTTATTATTAGCTTGTTCATAGTATGCTTTGTGATCCCAAACTATTTCGTAATATGCTGTATAAAATTCATCACATCTAAATTCACAATCTCCTAAATACATACAATATTCTCTTAAGAATGAATCAAGATTATTACTTCTATATAAATCATCTACTTCATCATATCCTTTCTCAGGATTTTGATAAAACCTTTGTTCAAAGTTAATTCTTAACAAATCTTCATCTAGATTTTCTCCTGATTCAATTAATTTACAATATTTAGCAAATATTAATTCTAATAATCTTTTTTGTTTTTCTTTAATCTCTTTATCAGGACAATCTTTTTCTTCTCTTTGCTTTAATAATTCGCTTAAAAAATATATTTTTTCATCATATTTCATTTTATTATTCCTCCCTAATATTAACTCCAGCTTGTCTCATTAGTTTTAAAGCCATTTCATTATATTCTTCTCTGTTATGATATGGAGCATTATATGTTTCAACAGCATTCTTAACAACACTTACATTTACATCTCTATTATTTTGATCAAAATAATTTACAAGTGGTATTGCTAAATTAAGAACACATATATCTGTACAACAACCAGTTATAATTACCTCTCTTAGTTTTTTCATTGAATCAATGTCGTTCATAAATCCAGGAGCATACATTGTACTAGTTGAATTCTTTTCATAACTTAATGATTGCTCTTCATAACCTTTTAATTCATCTACAACTTCACTTTCAGATGTTCCTTTAATACAATGTGGTGGGAACTTCTTAAATTCAGTTGAGTCTTCAAAGTGTGTATCTTTAATAAATGCTATACCTTCCTCTTCAGATATAAACTTTTGAACTAAAGCATCAATTCTAGGTATTATTCTTGCTATATTCTTATCTGACATACTCCCTTCTTTAATAAATCCATTTACCATGTCAACAACTACAAGTAACTTTTCAATTTCTTCTTTTCTTTTCATTTCAATCATTCCTTTCTTTTTTAAATCTAATTCTTGATATAAAATTTCTTTCATTTT
>JAEEGL010630168.1_pt1 | contig 12374 bp, 10 predicted proteins | sample 9134231 | NCBI WGS metagenome assembly JAEEGL01 (sample SAMN16246548, study PRJNA631951) | gut metagenome | biome: gut microbiome; feature: rumen; material: fiber-attached | host: Bos | place: Iran: Karaj | collected 2018-10 | reverse complement strand
TGCCCACATTCTTCACCGCGGCAAGGCCGTACCTTATGTCGTTTCCTTCCACTATGAAGCCCGCATAGCACCTGTTTATGTCCGGAGGAAGTATCCTGATGCCGAGCCTCCTGCACTCCTGGGTGTATTCCAGTATCTTGTCAGTGTTCTCGAATATGCTGGTCAGCATGGCTGCCCAGAACTGTGTCGGATAATGGCACTTGAGGTATGCCGTCTGGTATGAGACATATGCATATGCGGCCCGGTGCGGCTTGTTGAAGGCGTAGGACGCGAAGCTGGACATCTCGTCGAATATGTCTTCGGCTATCTCGCGGCTCACATCATTCTTTGCGCAGCCCTCAACGAAGTGGCTCCTCTCGGAGGCCATCACGTCCGCCTTCTTCTTGGCCATGGCTCTTCTCACCAGGTCTGCCTGACCGAAGGAGTAGCCTGCCAGCGTCCTGCATATCTGCATTACCTGCTCCTGGTAGACAATGCAGCCGTTGGTGACCTTAAGTATGCTCTCAAGAAGCGGATGCTTGTAGCGGATGTTGTCAGGATTATGCCTGTTGGCTATGAAGGTCGGTATGGAGTCCATAGGTCCCGGACGGTACAGCGAAATGACGGCGATTAGATCCTCTATGTCCAGAGGCTTCAGGTTCACAAGCACATTGGTCATGCCCTGACTTTCAAACTGGAACACGCCCATGGTGTCCCCGTCCTGGAGCATCTTGAAGGTCTCCGGGTCTTCCAGGGATATCTTGGAGATGTCGAAATCAGGCTCGATCCTCTTTACCATCTTCTCGCAGTTGTCTATGACCGTCAGCGTCCTGAGCCCGAGGAAGTCGAACTTCAGCAGACCCAGCTGCTCTATCGTGGTCATCGGGAACTGCGTGACCATCTGTCCGTCGTTGGACTGAAGAGGTACATACTCCACCACCGGTCGGTCTGTTATGACGACTCCGGCCGCGTGAGTGGATGCGTTTCTCGGCATTCCCTCGACCTTCATCGCAAGGTCGACCAGCTCCTTCGTCTGGCTGTCCGAATCATACAGGGCTTTCAGTTCCCTGGACTGATCCAGTGCCTTTTCCAGAGTCATCTTCGGATCGCCCGGAATAAGCTTCGCTATCCTGTCCACTGCCCGGTAAGGAATGTCCATGACCCTTCCTATGTCCCTGACGGCGCCCTTTGCCGCCATGGTGCCGAAGGTTATTATCTGGCAAACGTGGTCGCTGCCGTACTTTCTGGTGACGTAATCGATCACCCTGCCTCGCTTCTCATAGCAGAAGTCGATGTCAAAGTCAGGCATGCTGACTCTTTCAGGATTAAGAAACCTCTCGAAGATGAGGTTGTACTTCATCGGATCGATGTTGGTTATGCCGCAGCAGTAGGCGCACAGGCTGGCTGCGCCGGAGCCTCTGCCGGGTCCCACCGGGATGTCATGCTCCCTTGCGTAGTTTATGAAGTCGTAGACTATGAGGTAATAGTCTACGTAACCCATCCTGGTTATTACGCCTATCTCGTAATTGAGCCTGTCCTCCAGCTCCTTCGTTATCGTCCCGTATCTCTGCTTAAGGCCGTCCCAGCAGAGCTTTTCAAAGAATTCCTGGTTGCTCGATCCGTCAGGAGATGTATATATCGGCAGCTTGGTCTTGCCGAACTCGTAATCGTAGTTGCACTTTTCCGCTATTTTGACAGTGTTCTCGCAGGCTTCCGGGATATATGAGAAAAGGTCATACATCTGTTCGGTGCTCTTGACATAGAACTCGTCCGTCTCGAATTCCAGCGTGTCAGGGTCTGAAAGCCTCTTGTTGGTCTGCACGCATATGAGGGCGTACTGCATCCTGGAGTCTTCCTGTTCGATGTAATGGCAGTCATTGGTGGCCACCAGCCGTATGTCCATATCCCTGGCAAGCCTTATCAGCTGAGGAATGATCCTCTGCTGGCTCTCGATGCCGTGATCCTGCAGTTCGATATAGTAATCGTCACCGAACAGGTCCTTGTAGAAGGCTGCGGCTTCCTCGGCCTTCTCGTAGTCTCCCGCAAGAAGTGCCTGAGGGATCTCTCCGGCAAGGCAGGCGGACATGCATACGAGGCCCTCGTGGTACTGCTTCAGCAGTTCCCTGTCCACTCTCGGCCTGTTGTAGAAGCCCTCCGCCGATGCGATGGTGACCATCTTCATCAGATTTCTGTATCCGGTCTCATTCTTCACGAGGAGTATGAGATGGTAGCTGGTGTCTATCTTGTATACCTTGTCGGCCCTTGACCTGTTGGCGACGTAGACCTCGCAGCCGATTATCGGCTTGATGCCTTCCCGCTTCGCCCGCTTGTAGAAATCGACACAGCCGTACATGACTCCGTGGTCAGTGATGGCAACGGCCTTCTGTCCCAGTGCCTTGACCTTCTTCATGAGCCTGTCGATCCTGCAGGCGCCGTCAAGCAGACTGTACTCGGTATGCAGGTGCAGATGTACGAAATCCCTACTCATCTTCTTCTCCCGTCCGTGCCAGACGGCACAGTTTTTCCATCTTTCTGTTTACGCTGGATTTTGTGAGCGGAGGATCCAGCATCTTCCCCAGTTCAGCCAGGCTCCGCTCCGGATTCTCTATCCTGAGCTGAGCGAGCAACTGGAGCTCCTCCCCGAGATCATACAGTTTCTCGGATGCTATGAGATATTCTATGCTCTCAATCTGTCGACTCGCCGCCCTGGCCGTCTTGGCCATGTTGGCAGTCTCCGCGTTTATCGCCCTGTTGGTCCTGTTCCTTATGTCCCTGACTACCTTTTCTCCCATCAGCTCCAGAAAGGAGTTTGAGGCGCCGACATACCGCAGGAAATCCTCTATGACGGTGCTGTTCTTGGTGTAGACCACGTTCCTGTTCCTGATCTTCGACACCGAAAACTCGAATCCGGCTTCGCGCAGCCGTCCTCTGGCCGTGTCCGCGCTCCGGTCATCGTCCAGATAGAACTCAAGATCATATCCTTTTTCGGGCACCGTAAGAGTTCCGCAGGAAATGAACAGCCCTATGAGGAATGGCTGTAAAACCCTTTTATTCAAAGGATATTTAAGCTGTAAAGCAGAAAAGCCTGACACGTCTATTTCACTGTCAAAGGCTATGTATGACATCCCCCCGGTTTCATCGGTGACAGTCGTCTTGATATCATATCTCTTCAGCAGCTTCCTGACTGCCTTTGCGGATCTTTCGATATCCGTCCTGTGGCTCTCGGACAGGGTCCGGCCGGCGATCTCCCTGAAATAATAGCCCTTCAAAAAAGCCCGATTGACTTCATCGGACTTTGAAAAGGTGAAATTTGTGAGAGCTTCGCTCCTTGCCCTGTTCGAATATGAATCCTGCACTTTTACCTGCTCCTCTGTATGTCCCTGTGATGGAGCGAGCAATTATATCCCATCCGGTCTATGAATCTGTACATCCTGTCCGCAAAGCAGACGGATCTGTGGTTGCCTCCGGTGCAGCCGTAGCATATGGTGAGATGCCCCTTGCCCTCGTTGACATACAGCGGTATGGCAAGCTCCATGAGCTTTTGCTGCAGCTCGAGGAGCTTGGGAGCGTTCTCATCAGAGAATACGTATTCTGCGACCGGCCGGTCCATGCCTGTCTTGTTCCTGAGTTCGGGAACATAGAACGGGTTCTTTACGCATCTGACGTCAAAGGCTATGTCGGCGTCCCGCGGCACTCCGTATTTGTAGCCGAAGGATACCACCTCTATGCTCATGGTCTTCTTTATGTCCGATACGATATAGCTGAGGACCTTCTCCTTGAGCTGCCGGTTGGAAAGGAATGTGGTGTCCACCACATAGTCTGCCATGCTCCTGATGCTCTCGAGGAGATTCCTCTCATGATTTATGGAATCCTCGAGGGAATACTCAGTCTGAAGCATGACAGGATGGACCCTCCTCGTCTCCTTGTATCTGGCGAGGAGCTTGTCATCCCGTGCATCCAGGAATATGACCCTGCAGCCGCTCTTGCTCTTGATGTCCTTTATGGTCTTCCGGAGCATGTTGAAGTTCTCGCCCGTCCTGATGTCAACTACGCAGGCGACCTTCCTGTTTGATATGATAGCATCGTTCTCCATTCTGAACAGTTCGGGGATGAACTGGAAAGGAAGGTTGTCGATACAGTAGTACCCAACATCCTCAAGCGCCCTTACTGCAACGCTCTTTCCGGCCCCGGACATTCCTGTGATGATTACAAACTCGCCGTCCATATCGCTTTCTCCGTTATCTGACTATGATCATTTCCTTTTCCAGGGTGACTCCGGTCTTCTCCTTTACGATCCGGCTCACTCTGTCCGCCAGCATTATTATGTCCGAACAGGTCGCGTCCCCCGTGTTGACTATGAAGCCCGCATGCTTCGTCGAGACCTGCCGTCCTCCGACGCTCATGCCCTTCAATCCGCACTGGTCTATTAGGGCTGCGGCATAATAGCCTTCCGGTCTCTTGAAGGAGCTGCCCGCACTGGGCATGTCCAGAGGCTGCCTGTCCTTTCTTCTCTGCAGAAGATCGTTCATAAAGTCGGTTATCTCCTGTCTGTCCCCCTTCTTCATTCTGAAGGTGGCGCCGACTACGACAAGCTTCTCGTGCCTGAATACCGAATCCCTGTAGCCGAACATACACTCGTTCTTTGTGAGCGTGTGAAGGTTTCCGTTCTCATCAAGGCAGTCCACGCTGACGAGCCAGTCATTTATCTCTCCGTTGAAGGCGCCGGCGTTCATGAACACCGCACCGCCTATGGAGCCCGGTATCCCGTAGAGGCGCTCGAAGCCCTCCAGAGAAAGCTCCGCCGCCCACAGGCACACCGACGAAAGATTGCAGCCTGCCCGCGCATAGATCGTCTCCTCGTCGATGATCCTCCTCTCCTTCAGTTCCGATGTCTTTATGACCACTCCGTCAAAGCCCTCGTCTGAAAATATGAGATTCGACCCGTTTCCGAGGATATAGTAGTTTATGCCCTTGGAATTAATGTATTTCAGCAGCCGTGACAGCTTCTCTACCGTGTCCGGGAGAGCCATCGTGACGGCCTTGCCCCCCACCTTGAATGTGGTATGTCTCTTCAGGCTCTCCTGTTCAAGGAACCTGATGTCGTTCTCTTTCAAGAAATCATTTATCATTATATGCTCCGACTAATGCGGCACCTATGATGCCCGCATCATTCTTGAATTTTGCTATTTTGATCTGCGTCCTGTTTGCGGCGCCGGCTGCGATGTCCTCGCGCTCGACATACGGCATGAGCAGATCTATGAGATGCTGTTCCTGATTGGAGATCCCTCCCGATATGCACAGCACCTGAGGCTGGAATATGTTGACGAGGTCAACAACGCCCGCAGCCAGGCTCTCTATGTATGAATCTATGACTTTCACGGCAATCGCGTCCCCTGCCTTCGCAGCTTCGAAAGGCATCCTTGCGTCCACTCCGTCAGGTCCTCCCGACATGTTCCAGAGAACGCTGGAGGTATCCTTTCTCATTGCCTTCCTGGTGTCCCGGATCAGTGCAGTCGCCGAGGCATACCTCTCAAAGCAGCCTCTCCTTCCGCAGTTGCACAGCCTTCCGCCCTTCCTTATGACCATGTGGCCCACTTCAAGTCCCATATGATTGAAGCCCGCATAGATCTTTCCGTCTATGAAAGCTCCTCCGCCGACTCCGGTACCGAGGGTCACTATGACCACATCCTTCATTCCGGCGGCACAGCCTGCCATGGCCTCGGCAATAACTGCCGAATTGGCGTCATTTTCCACGAACACTCTTATGCCGAGGAGTTCTCCCAGTCTCCTGCCAAGCGGCCAGGGCTCGAAGATGCCCAGATTGACAGCCCTGATCACCTCGCCAGTCTCGCTGTCAACGGGACCGGGGGCTCCGATCCCGACGCAGGACACGTCCGATATATTTATACCGAATTCCCGGCAAAGGTCAACGCACAGCCACGCGATCCTCTCCGTGAGCTCTTCATCGGTCTTCGGGAGGTCCGTAGGTATGCTCTTCTTTTTCAGTATCGTTCCGTCAGGTGAAACTATGCCGGCGGCTATGTTGGTGCCGCCGAGATCTACTCCCAGATACAGCTTGTCCATGTTCTCACTCCGTAATTCCGAGCTTCTCAAGCAGCTCTCTTGCCGCGTAATAGCCCATCTTCTTCTGCCTGTTGGTTATGGCGGCCGTCTCTATGATTATTGACAGGTTCCTTCCCGGGCTGATAGGGACCACGGACCTGATGACGCTTATGCCCATGATGTCGGTGTAGTCGTCCTTAAGTCCCGTGGTGGAGTAACTCTTGTTCGGGTTCCACTGCTCCATCTCTATGACCATGTCGATCTCCTGGCTCTGCTTTACCGCACCGGCGCCGAAGGTCCTTGCTATGTTGATGATGCCCACGCCCCTCAGCTCTATGAAGTGCTGTATGTTTTCAGGCGACTGTCCTATCAGTCTCTTGTTGGATATCTTTCTTATCTCGACCGCATCATCGGCGATGAGGCGGTGTCCCCTCTTGACGAGCTCGATGGCCGTCTCGCTCTTTCCGACTCCGGAATCGCCTATGATCAGCACGCCCTCGCCGTATACCTCGACGAGAACACCGTGTCGCGTGACTCTTGGGGCAAGCTCGGTGTTAAGGTAGCCGATCGCCTCTGCCATGAACGTCGAAGTGTCTTCGATCGTCCTGAGCATCGGAATCCTGTTCCTTCTCGCCGCCTCGACGATCTCGGCCTGCACCAGCATGTTTCTGGTTATGACTATGGCCGGGATATTCTGGCTGAACAGATGATTGAGCCTTTCCATCTTGAGGTCGTCAGGCAGGCTGTTCAGATAGCTGAACTCCATCTTTCCGAGGATCTGGATCCTGGTAGGGTCGAAATTCTCGCTGAAGCCAGATATCATGAGTCCCGGTCTGTTCACCTCTCGGCTGGTTATCCTTATCTTGTCGGTGTCATCCGGCACCGTCAGTATTTCAAGGTTGAGCTGCTGTATGAAATTGGAGAGTGTTACGTAGTATTCCATGCTTTTCACCTCTGTAAGCCTTTAAGGGCACTTTTACACAGATTTTTTCATATTAGATTATATATTAATATACCCCTGTTTTCAACATTGCGCGTCCCTCGCCGTAATGAATTATTAAGCCTTTTTTCGTTGTTTTGACATACCTTGTATGATATACTTTTACATGATATGAAGGAGTTCTGACGACTATGAAGATCGCTATATTCACTGAATACTATTTCCCGTTCATAAGCGGCGTGGTGACGCATATAAAGACGCTGAAGGACGAGCTTGAAAAGAAGGGCAACGAGGTGATGATAGTCACTACAGACCCTAAGGCAAAGAGCCACTATGTCAAGGACGGAGTCCTCTACTGCCCTGCCAAGGGCGTCAAGAAGATATACGGCTACGGAGTCACTTATCCCATCAGTCTCCACAGGCTTAATATCCTCAAGGAATTCGACCCTGACGTGATCCACATCCATACGGAGTTTTCCATCGGTCTGTTCGGTCTGTGGGTGGCGAAGAAGCTCAAGAAGCCTATCGTATATACCCTCCACACGATGTATGACGACTACACCTTTTACCTCTTCCCGGAGAGATTCGACAAATACGCCAAGATGGTGACCCATACATACATCAGGCAGATAGCAAAGCGCGCGACGCAGATCATCGGTCCTTCTTTGAAGGTCGTTGAGTTTCTCAAGCGCTGCGGAGTCGAAAGGCATATAAACATCATACCCAACATCACCGATCTCACCCTCTTCCTTCCGGAGAACGTCAACATGGAAAGAGTCGGGCTCATCAAAAAGAAGTACGGTCTTGACGATTCGGTCACCACTCTCTGCTTCGTCGGAAGGCTCGGCAAAGAAAAGAGCATCGACGCCCTCATCTCCTTTTTGTATGACGCCATAAGCGAAGGCGGCAACTACAAGCTCTTCGTCATCGGCGACGGACCTGAAAAGGAGGCTCTGCAGCACCAGGCCGAAGGACTTGGCATACGGGACAGAGTCATATTCACCGGAAAGGTAAACCACAACGACATAGCGGCCTTCTACTACGCCAGCGACATATATGCCACAGCTTCCCTGACCGAGATGAATTCGATATCCATGCTGGAGGCAATGGCAAGCGGCCTGATGGTCCTGCAGAGACTGGATGTCTACAACAAGTACCAGATAGTCGAGGGAAAGAACGGCTGGCTGTTTGAAGACTCCGGACAGTTCAAGAAGCTGCTGGGCGAATTTGCCTCACTCAGCGAAGAGGATAAGAAGTCTCTGAGGAATGAAGCTGCCCGGTTCTCAAGACAGTACGGTCCCGAGGAGTTCGTCACAAAGGTCCTTGACGTCTACCGGCTCGCTTTACACGGCAAGTAAAAGAGTGTATAATATCATAAAGGGTATCGATGGTATTCCCCACCGGATACCCTTTATTATTTTTTCAGGAGTAACAGAAATGGACAGATATGACATAGCCATCATCGGAGGCGGCATAAGCGGACTCATGTGCGCATACAGAGTGCTTGAGGAAAGGCCGTTTGCGAAGATAATCCTATTTGAGAAGGGACACTACATCTCCAAGCGAGTATGCCCTATCGTTGCGGGAAAGGCAAAGACCTGCATAAAGTGTCCTTCGTGCAGCATAATGGAAGGTCTGGCGGGTGCAGGAGCCTTTTCAGACGGAAAATATGTTATCAGCACTGAATACGGCGGCTGGCTGCCTGATTTCCTGCCTAAAGATACAGTAATTGAATACATAGAAAAGGCCGACAAGGTCATGATGAAGTTCGGCGCTCCGGAAGAGCGTTTCATGCCGAGCGACGATCTCAAGCGCAAGTGTCTCGAATATGACCTTCACATGCGGCAGGCACAGCTGAAGCATCTCGGGACCGACGCAAACTTCGACACCATGTCCAGAATGTGCGAGTATCTCGAGGAGAGGATGGACATCCTCTGCGAGACAGAGGTCACGGAAGTGGACAAGGATACCCATACGGTGACTTTCACCTCAAAGGACGGCACTTCAAGCGTAACTGCGGACATGATCGTCTTTGCCGTAGGAAGAGCCGGTTCAAACTTCTTTTCAAAATGGTGCAGGAGCCACGGCATAAACATGACAAACAACCAGGTGGATGTCGGCGTCAGGGTCGAACTGCCTGCAATAGTGTGGGATCATTTCTCCAAGAAGATATATGAGCCGAAGATCTGGTACCGCTCCAAGAGATACGGAGACGTCACGAGGATGTTCTGCTTCAACGAGCGCGGAAGCGTCGTAATGGAGAACACCCAGGGAGTGCTGACCGTCAACGGACACGCATACAAGGACCGGTCAAGAAAGACAGAGAACTCCAACTTTGCTCTTCTGTCCACCATCAGGTTCACGGAACCCTTCAAGGAGCCTATCGAGTACGCAAGGCACGTTGCGGAACTCTCAAACCTGATAAGCGGCGGAAGCGTCCTCGTTCAGAGGCTCGGAGACCTCATGATAGGAAGAAGGACCGACGCAAAAAGGCTCAGGCAGTCCACGGTAGTCCCTACCCTGGATGCAGTCCCGGGAGATCTTTCCCTCTGTCTTCCTAAAAGACAGCTGGACAACATCCTTGAAACGCTTGAGGCGCTCGACAAGGTCGCCCCAGGCACGATGAACTACGACACTCTCCTGTACGGCATCGAGTGCAAGTACTATTCCGCAAGGCCTGAGACCGAACCGAACTTCAGCCTGACAGGATGCAGAAACATCTACTGCGTCGGAGACGGGACCGGATTCACCAGAAGTCTCTCCCAGGCAGCTGCACACGGAATATATGTGGCAGACGACATCCTCACCAAGCTTTGATCTGTATTCATGACAGACGGCCCTGCGTGGCATCCACGCAAGGCCGTCTTCTGTTATCCGCTATCATTCTCCGCTTTTTATATATCTCTGAGCTGCTTCAGGTAATAGTTGCCGAAATAGTTTGAGATATCATTGAACCATTCATAGAGCTTCTCCGCCTCGATGACCCCGCCTTGATTCACGGCTTCTTCCACGAATCCGGTAATGGAGTTGGATATGCTTGCCCTCACTATCCTGAGCCTGTCCTCCCTGATTCGATCCCAATAGTCCTCCACATACATTGAAGTGGGAATGTCCAGATACAGCTGCTCCATCATTTTTGTGATCTCTTCTCTCCTGCACTTCAGCAGCACTCTTATCACGTCCCTGTTGGCTGCTATGTCCCGGACTATCCTCTTTGACGAATGATCGAAATTTCCGCTCCTGGCCGCGTCGAGCACTTCCTGAGTGATGCCTTCTTGCAGGGTAATGTCCAGTTCCTCCATGAACCTGTCAAGAAGCCGGTACTTGTCCTCGTAATGAGTGTAGAAGGCGTGCCTGCTTATTCCCGCATCTCTGCATATGTCGGATACGCTCGTCTTGTCAAAGCCCTTTTCCTCTACATTTTTCAAGAACGCTTCCTCAATGAGTTTCTCTGTCCTTGCGAATCTCAGATCGTCTTTGTTCATTTCCTGCCACGCTCCCTGCAATCGAGATAAAAGCCAATTAAGGTATATACTGTAACTTAAGTTACACACAATAATTTTATTGTAATCTGCCTCTTTTTTCAAGCAATTATAATGGAAAAAACGCTCTTTTGATGTCAGAAGGGCGAATGTAACGATGAAAGGAATTTTACCATGGAAAAGTTAATGAACGGCAAGGCAGGTCTGGTCACGGGAGCCGGCTCCGGAATAGGAAGGACGACCGCATTGGAATTCGCCAAGGAGGGCGCCAAGGTAATGGTCTCCGATTTCAATGAGGAGACAGGAAAAGAGACCGTCAAAATGATCCGTGATCTCGGAGGCGAAGCTGAGTTCTTCGCATGTGACGTGAGCAACGAGGAACAGGTCAAGGCTCTTGTGAACGCCACCGTCGAAGCATTCGGAAAGCTGGATTTTGCCTTCAACAACGCAGGCACAAACGGAGTGTTTGCTCCGATCACCCGGCTTGATACGTCTGTTTCCGACAGAGTCATGAAGATCAACGTTTACGGCGTATGGAACTGTCTCAAATATGAGATCGAGGCAATGCAAAAGAACGGCGGCGGTGCCATAGTGAACACTTCTTCAGGTTCAGGCCTGACTGCCACTGCTTACAACACGCCTTACGGCACATCCAAGACCGCTGTCGTAGGAATGACAAAGTGTGTAGCTCTGGATTACGCAAAGGACAATATCCGCGTGAATGCTCTCTGCCCGGGAAGCACTCTGACTCCTATGATGATGAATGCCATAGAGCAGAACGGCGGAGCTGAATTCGAAAAGACCATCACAAAGGATATACCTATGGGAGCGATGGCTCTTCCTCAGGACCAGGCAGACGCTGTCGTATGGCTCTGCTCTGACAAGGCCAGGATGGTGACCGGCGTCTCACTGCGGGTCGACGGAGGCTACATACTCTGCAACTGATCAGTTGCCTGTTCCATGATTGGCGCTTCTTCCGCTAAGGACTCCTGAAAACCTAAGCAAATATATCGGAACCGTGCCGGTCAGTTAATCATAACCACTGGTAAACCAGTGGTTTGCTCAGACCCTAGAAGGGATAATGCTTGCATTACCCCTAAAGGGGTACTGAGAGTTTACCATCGCATCGTTACTACAGGCAGCCGCTTAAAGCGGCTTCCTTTTTTTGCCTATTTCCTCTTTTCACCCGTAAACGGGTCTGTGTATTCCTTGAGCGATATCTGATCGGCTACCATATCCTCTTCCAGCTGGTTTCGAATGTAATTCCGTATCATCTTCTCATTCTTTCCCACTGTATCTACGTAATATCCTCTCGCCCAGAAATTCCTGCTGCCGTACTTGTACTTCAAATTCGAATGCCTGTCGAAGATCATCAACGCGCTCTTGCTCTTGAGCGTCCCCATGAATTGTGCTACACTCATGTATGGCGGTATGCTCACCAGCATGTGTATGTGATCCGGACATGCCTCCGCCTCCAGTATCTCCACTTTCATCTCATTGCATAGTTTTCTCAGTATTTCCCCTATGTCTTTCCTGAGCTGATTGTAGATGATCTTTCTGCGGAATTTCGGTGCGAATACTATATGGTATTCACACCTGTAGCTCGAATGCGCTGTGTGTTTCAGCTCGTTTTTCATTCGCTTTAAACCTCCCTGTTACTTTCTTGATGCGGTCGGTAAACCATCATCATTGTAGCATGGAGGTTTCTTATACTAAAGTTTTTTACCCACCCCTGGTAGAACCAGGGGTTTATTCATGCTATAAGCGCCAAGTAAATAAAGGCTCCGGACTTCCGGAGCCTTTATTTCTATTTCTTCTTTTTCTTTCTTCCGTTGTCTTTCGGGAGATCTTCCGCTCCCCTGGTTTCATTTAACAGCTTCTCCAGAGTGATCTGAGCTGACAGGGTCCTG
>JAEEGL017429193.1_pt1 | contig 12375 bp, 12 predicted proteins | sample 9134231 | NCBI WGS metagenome assembly JAEEGL01 (sample SAMN16246548, study PRJNA631951) | gut metagenome | biome: gut microbiome; feature: rumen; material: fiber-attached | host: Bos | place: Iran: Karaj | collected 2018-10 | reverse complement strand
GTGACAGGCTGGCATTCTAACCAGCTGAACTACTGCGCCATTTGGTGGAAACTACAGGGCTCGAACCTGTGACCCTCTGCTTGTAAGGCAGATGCTCTCCCAGCTGAGCTAAGCTTCCATACTAGTTGCTGGTGTGCGTTCCTTTTCGAAGCGCAAAAGAAGTATATCGAAAGACATCTTGGATGTCAACTTATTTTTTTATATTTATCTAACATAATAAATATAAAGGTATGCGTGGTCGCCTGCTTCGATGTCGATGAAGTGCAAAATACGGTGTCCTTCCTCAGTAATTACCTCCATCATCCATATGCTTGAACCGGGTGCCGGCTGCGGCTTTATTCTTACATATGAGTACTCATTCTCAAACATTTCGCTGGAAATCTCCTCATAATCAGCAGCTGACAACATATTTCCTGAGAAGTCGTATCCCTGAACAAAACAAGTGAGGATATCTTCCGGCTTATATGCATTGATGGAGATCTTTGCTTCATAGCCGACGCGGTAGAACATGAATCCGTGTTTATCGATTTCCTCTATCCTCGCATAATCAGGCAGGTCATAGGCAAGTGTTCTGTCAAGAAGTGCTGATGATCTGTCGTAAAAAGCGGCTACAACAAGCACAACGACAACAAGAATGGTAACAACTACAAGGATTGTCTCTTTCTTCTTCTGATTCATCTTATTACCTCACTTTATTCTGAAAAGGCGCTTACCGTTATCTGCAGTGATATTGGCAGCCTCCTTCGTACTTATTCCTTTTATCGCAGCAATTTTATCAATTACAAACGGTACAAAACAAGGCTCATTATGCATCCCACGGTTAGGTTCCGGGGTAAGATAAGGACTGTCTGTCTCCACCACCATTGCATCCAGAGGACATATCTCCACAACCCCCGGTGTCTTCTTATTGTTCTTGAATGTAAGAGGACCGTCAAAACCTATAAAGAATCCAAGCTTGATTAATTCCGCCGCAATCTGAGCCGAACAGGAGCAGCAGTGGCATACACCCGGTGTATCAAGAAGCTTGCCTTCCGATTTAAGTTCCCGGATGATATCAAGACAATCCTTTGAAGCATCACGCTCATGAAGAATAAACGGTATATCAAGTTCGAAAGCAAGTTCAGCCTGCCTTTTAAACACGCGCCTTTGCACATCACGGGGAGAGTGATCGTAGTAGTAATCAAGACCGATCTCGCCAATCGCTTTTATCTTGTACTTTTCTCGGTTAGAGACCATATCAACGATATAAGCTTCAGCTTCTCCGGCGTAAGAGGATGCTTCATGGGGATGTATCCCCACGGAACAATAAAGATCAATTCCTTCAAACCCGTCCCACTGTTTTACAAAGTCGACAGCAAGCCTGCTCGTATCGATATTATCGGCAGGAATAAGTATCGTATCAACACCACACCTGAGGGCACGCCTTAATACATCCTCTGCAAGCACGGGGCTGTCAGAGTCACGTAATACATCATAAAGATGCGCATGCGTGTCAAACACCCCGCTATAGCCTTCAGGATATACTGGAACGCGGGGTTTGTGAGACATCAGGAAATATCCGCTCCGGCCTTTATATCATCACCGAACTCGACTACTCTGAACTTGTCGCCGTCTCTTACGGACATGATCATACCGTTGCTCTCAAGTCCCATCATCTTACGGGGAGCAAGGTTGATTATCATACCCAGTGTCTTGCCGACAAGCTGCTCCGGCTCATAATACTTGGCGATACCGGAAAGAACCTGTCTTTCTCCAAAGCCGTCGTCAACGATGAACTTAAGAAGCTTATCTGACTTGGGAACCTTCTCACAAGACAGTACCTTTACAGCACGAAGATCCAAAGCAGCGAAATTATCGAAGTTTGTAATCTCCTTCATAGGCTCAGAAGGAAGCTCCCGCGCAGGTCTGCTCATAGCATCAAGCTCCTCGAGTTCCTTCTCAATATCGATACGGGGGAACAGTACTCTTCCCTTCTTAACCGTAACATCAGCCTTAAGAGCATGGCGTGTCTTGGAAGCCTCCCATGTCGTAACTGATTCGTCTGCACCAATCTGCTCAAAGATCTCAGGGCAGATATGGGGCATAACAGGGCTTAAGAGAATAGCACAGCGTCTTACTGTATCAAGGAGGTTATAAAGAACAGCAGCAAGTCTGCCCTTCTTAGCCTCGTCCTTAGCAAGGATCCAGGGCTCGTTCTCGTCAATGTACTTATTCGCACGTGCAATCGTACGGAAGATCTTCTCAAGGCCCTCGGAGAATCTTAAGGAAGAGAATGTCTCATCAACAAATGCCGGTAACTCGTCCGTCATTGAGAGAAGTTCTTCATCAGAATCATTGAAGTCCTTATCAACGGGCAAAGTGCCACCGAAGTACTTCTCTATCATCGCTACAGTCCTTGATACCAGGTTACCCAGATCATTAGCAAGATCACTGTTATATCTGTTGAACATCTGCTCATTCGAATACGGGCAGTCAGAACCGAAGACCATCTCTCTTAAAAGGTGGTATCTGAGCGAATCAACACCATATCTCTCACTTAAGATAAAAGGATCAACTACATTGCCCTTGGACTTACTCATCTTTCCGCCGTCACCGAATGTGATCCATCCGTGGCCGTAAACCTTCTTAGGCAAAGGCTCACCCAAAGCCATGAGGATAGCAGGCCAAATAAGGGAGTGGAATCTTACGATCTCCTTAGCCATGACATGCATATCAGCAGGCCAGTACTTATCGTAGTCATTGTACCTGTCGTTCAGATAACCCAAGGCAGTGATATAGTTCGATAGAGCATCGATCCAAACATATACGATATGACCTTCATCAAAATCTACGGGGATACCCCACTTAAAACTCGTTCTGGATACACAAAGATCCTGAAGACCGGGTTCGATGAAGTTGTTGATCATCTCATTAACTCTGGACTTCGGATTAAGGAAATCCTTCTGCTCATCGAGCAAAAGCTCCTTAAGCTTTGGAGCAAACTGTGAAAGCTTGAAGAAGTATGCTTCCTCGGAAGCATCCGTAACTTCACGGCCGCAGTCAGGACACTTACCGTCGACAAGCTGGCTCTCAGTCCAGAATGACTCACAGGGAGTACAGTACTTACCCTTATAAGCACTCTTGTAGATATATCCTGTATCGTAAAGCTTCTTGAATATCTTCTGAACCGACTCGATGTGATAATCGTCTGTAGTTCTGATATAGCGGTCGTAAGAGATACCTAATGTACTCCAAAGCTTCTTGAAATTAGCAACAATTCCATCAACATATTCCTTAGGAGTCATTCCCTCCTCGGCAGCCTTCTTCTCAATCTTCTGACCATGCTCATCGGTGCCCGTCAGGAACATTACGTCAAAGCCCTGCATTCGCTTCATTCTTGCAACGCAATCGCATGCGATCGTTGAATAGCAATGTCCTATATGAGGATTGCCTGAAGGATAGTAAATAGGCGTAGTAATGTAAAACGGTGTCTTCTCTGACATGATAGAGAACCCCCTCAACTTGAAGATTAACCTTGAAATTATAACACAAAGAAGGCTATAAATCAGCCGAAATACTTATTCCAGAAAGCAAATACCGACATAGGCTTACCGAAGTAGTATCCCTGAATGATATCAGCGTCCATATCACGAATGGTCGTATACTGCTCTTCGGTCTCAACACCCTCGACTACTACTCCTTTACCGATTGAATGTGCAAGCATCGTCATAGCCGAGATAAAGGTGTTATCAAACTTATTCGACAACATATCATCAACGAAGGTCTTATCTATCTTGATCTCATCTACGGGAAGTTCCTTAAGGTAGTTAAACGAGGAATATCCGGAACCGAAGTCATCAAGTGCAGTTCTTATGTTATTGGCATGCAAAAGGTTGATATTGTGCCTGCAAGTGGACATATTCTGCAAAAGGGATGTCTCCGTAAGCTCGATAAGTATATTGTTCGGTGAGAGTTTATAGCGCTTAAGTCCGGCAATTACTCTCTCAACAAAGTCATCTGCAACGAGATCGTCAGCAGTGGCATTTACGTGAATATAGAAATCCTCGGGCGCGCCTCTGTGTATCCATTCCGAACACTGTCTCATAGCTTCATTAAGTATCCACTGTCCTACTGCTGCCATCTGATCGGATGATTCAAGTGCAGCTACCACCTTCTCAGGATTCTCGGGTTCACCCGTAGGCTTCATCCATCTAAGAAGAGCCTCAGCACCCTTAAGCTGTCCTGTCTTGGCATCGGTAAGAGGCTGATAATAAAGCATAAAGTTCTCGAATCCGTTTTGGATATTTGCGGTTATCGTCATCTGGAAATCCATCTTCTCGAGAAGATCATTTCTGTCAGCTGGTGAGAAAGCCGCGTAACGCAGACTCTTATTCTCTTTTACTTTATGAAGTGTAATCTCAGCCTGGCTCAAAAGCTCTTCCGCCGTTCTTCCCTCCGGATAGAAGGCTGCTGAAGAAACAAGATTGAGGTAATACTTATTATGATCAACGATAAACGGTCCCTCTGAACCTTCGATTATCGACTTCATATAACTGTTGACTTTGATCTGCGTCGTACCGGGCCACAAGATGGCAAAATGATCCGTACCGATGTGATAAAGCCTTGCTCTTTCAGGAAGGCCGGAATTCAAATAATCGGCAAGACTCATAAGTATCTTGTCACTCGTGTCGATACCATATCTGTCCTTGAGTTCATGGAACCCGCTAACATCGACCAATACAACAGAAGCACTCGTTGATGATCTGTCGCGTATTATTATCTCTACATCACGAAGGAGTCTCTGCCTTGTGGGAAGGCCAGTAAGTTCGTGTGAAGAACCGGCCTTCTCATAGTTATCCTTAACCTCATTCATCTGCGACAGGTCAAAGATACTGCCGGTAAGCATACGTGTCATGGAGTTCTTGTTCTCGAATGATTTTCCTCTTATCGCAACCCAGGAAGACTTATCATCCTTTGTCTTTATCCTGACCTCAACTGCGAACACAGTACCTATCTCCTGAACTGATCTGTTAAGAACCGTTCTGAATCTCGGTCTGTCGTGAGGAACTACTCTTAATGCCAGTTCCTCTACGATATCGCCCTCAACTTCAAGGGGGAAATCTGGAAAAATCTTGTGGATATTCTCTGAAACCGTTGTCGTATTCCTGTTAAGATCAGTAGTAAACAATGCTGCATCAAGTCCGTCGATAATGTTATCCCACAGAAAATCGTCATTAACGAAGTCAGTAACATCAGAGAAAATACCGGATATATAACGGCCTTCGCTTCCGTAATCGGAGAAACCGTCTGTTCTTAAATAGACTTCTCCTCTGCCGGGTGCAAGGAATCTTACCTGGAGACCGCCGTCGTAAGTATGCTCCCTGGTGAAAGTGAATATAGCATTATGAAGCTTCTCGGAATCCTCAGGATGAATGAATCTTCTGTAATAATCCGTAAACTTCGTTATAACCGATGACTCGAGATCAAATTCATCAACGAATCTCTGGCTTACATAACATGTGTCAGCCTTAACATCATATACGAACAGATAAGAATGTATGCCTGGACCGAACAATTCATTATGGGAACGGACTTTAATATTCGGTGTATTGTCCTTGATGATCGCATATATAAAACGGGACTTATCGATATTGCCGGTCTTCATGGAAATATCGATATCGTGAACCTCATTATCAATTCCGATGATCTTATGAGACAGGCTTACGGAATTTATATCATGTTCCATAATATCCCCGATCATAGCCTCGTACCTTCCGGTAACAAAAGCACGTTCATCGTCAGGGATACTCTGATAGAACTGGGAAAGATACATGAAGTTTCCCGCTGCAATACCGAGAAGATTGCTCATCCCGTCAGAAAAGCATATTTCTTTCTCCCACGGATCAATAACAGCTATAGCACAAAACGAACCCCTCAGAAGAGGTTCAAACTCTTTAAAAGCAAATTCTTCCGCATAGGAAATCAGATTCTCCCTTGAGATCTTTTCTCCGTTAGCATCATTCATCAGTGCAAAAACTCCTATAAAAGTATCGTCTGTTATTTTAACAGACTAAGCACTAAGCGGTACATATCTTTTTTATGTCTTCCCGTTTCTTCGGCAAGAATAGCTGAGATTTCCTTAACGGCCATGCCCTGATCACGAAGCTCATGCACCCTGCGCTCAAGTGCGGCCTCATCTATCTCAACCTGTTTTTTCTCTTTGGGCTCAAGGCACACAACAAACTCACCCCTTGGCTCATTCTCATCAAAATAAGACTGTGCCTTCTCAACCGTTAGTCTGATTACCTCTTCATACCGCTTGGTAAGCTCCCTGCAAAAGGATACACGGGATGATCCGAACCCCAGATCGACCAACTCGGAAACAAGTTTCTTAACCCTGTGTGGAGCCTCATACAAAACTATGGTCTCATCATAGTCAGCAAGCTTATTAAGCCTCTTCTTTCTGTCGGAACCGCTATTGGGAAGAAATCCTTCAAAATGATAGTGTCTTGTGGATAGCCCGCTCATAACAAGAGCCGTTATGGCAGCTACAGGTCCCGGAATTACGGTAAACCCGACACCTTCACTAATACAAAGCGAGACCAGGTCCTCGCCGGGATCACTTATTGCAGGCATTCCGGCATCTGAGACCTGTGCTATATCGATTCCTTCCTTAAGCAGAGAAATAAGCTCATTTCCTTTTGAAGCTTTATTATGTTCGTGATAAGAGATCAGCTTTTTCCCTTCTATCCCGAGATTCTTAAGAAGAATCCCAGTTACTCTTGTATCCTCGCACGCAATATACTCAACCTCATTTAAGATCTCAACTGCGCGGGATGATATATCTCCCATATTACCTATCGGTGTTCCAACTAGATAAAGCAATCCGTCTGCTCCTTATCGTAAATCTCGCTCATTTTTTCTTTATCATTTAATACCAGCGGCGGCATTATCTCAAGTTGTGTGGCACTCGCAGTCTTCTTGCCTGCCACAAGAACGATCTGTGCATTCTTATTCTTATCGGGGTGAACGCAGATCATATTAAAAGGCTTGATCCCCGAATCTAACATAAGACTCATTACCTCATCTGTCCTCCTGGCGGTCATTACGATGCACATAATCCCTGAAGAAGGAACAAGTCTTGATGACCCGGCTTTAATAAAATCTCCGAGACTGCCGTTAACCTCATCTCTTCCTATTACACCGGAAGCAGGTCCCGCCCCTGCTTTATAAAACGGAGGATTCATAAAAACAACATCGTATTGCTTCTCCCTTATAGGTCCGGGAAGATCTCTGACATCGCCGTTAAAGACTTCTATGTCTCCTTTAAGACCGTTAAGTTCTATATTCTTCCGCAAGACCTCACAGGCGTCCGCATCAATCTCAAGCGCATCTATATGGACCTTAGGCCTTCTTGCCGCAACAAGCAATGAGCAGGCTCCACAGTTACTGCCTTCTTCGAGAACTCTCTTAGGCTGTCCTTCACGGATATGTGATGCCGTAAACCATGCAAGAAGGACTGTATCAGTACCAAATCTGAACCCGTCCTTTTGCTGAAACATCTTAAAGCCTCTGCGGCCCAAGTCAACCAGAGTTAATCTGCTTTCATCCATAACGCTATTATAGCAATAAAAAACCCGGCAGCCGAAGCTTCCGGGTTTATTGGATTTCTGCAATTAAGATCTTAGCCTTCTTCGGAAATCGCTGATACAGGGCAAACGCTCTCGCATGCACCACATGAGATACAAACATCAGCACTGATGTTGTACTGTGAATCACCTGCTGTAATAGCAGCTACGGGGCAACCGTCCGCACAAGTACCGCAAGAAATACAAGCATCTGAAATTACATATGCCATGGATGAATACCTCCTGTTGCTTTAATATGCAGATATATTATACACAAATTACGCCAAAAGACTAAGCAAAAATGGATTAATTTTCTTCGTCTTTATAATCTGTGTTATCGTCCTGTTCTTTATGGTTTCCTGACTCCGATCTGGAAACAATATCGTGATTTAAAGGCTCAAGTCCTGACCAGTCGTAGACCTCTGTTGAGTAGGACTCACCATCAGTAAATTTAACGGTAACCTTCTCCTCGATGTAGTTAACGTCAGCAACTGTACCCATGCCCTCCGGGGTCCTGATCTTCTTACCCTGCTTAGGAAGTCTCTTTCTGGCGTCAGCGTATGCCTCCTTTTCGAACTGGAGACAGCACATGAGTCTTCCGCAAGCTCCGTTAAGCTTACCCGGATTAAGTGACATTCCCTGGTCCCTTGCTGTTCTTAACGTAACGGGCGCGAACTTATCAAGGAAAGTGCAGCAGCAAAGTTCGCGGCCGCACATGCCGATGCCTCCGACGAGCTTAGCCTGATCTCTCGAACCTATCTGACGAAGTTCTATCCTCGCACGGAACGAAGAAACCAGATCCTTTACAAGCTCACGGAAATCAACGCGGTTATCGGATGTAAAGTAGAAAGTGACTTTCTTGCCGTCAAATGTGAACACCGCATCAACGAGGTTCATGTCAAGGTTGTGCTTACCGATAAGTTCAAGGCAAAGATCGTAAGCCTCCTTCTCCTTGGCCTTCTTCACCTGCCCTCTCTCGATCTCTTTGGAAGTCGCAAGCCTCAGCACGGGTTCGATATCTTCAGCAAGCAAGGACTCATCAAGGTCTATCGGTACTCCGACAACACGGCCCAAGTCCATGCTTCCCGCGTTATTTGCCATAACATAATCGCCGTTCTTGAGTTCTATTCCCTCGCAAGTGTACTTGCAGGTCTTTCCACCCTCTCGAAAACTAAGATTAACTGTTCTTCTCATAACTTAGCTCCTTATGTATCTGCAGAAGCATATTGCAGCAATTAGTTTCAAAGCTGACATTTACTTTGGAAGCTTTGATGAATTCCATAACGGCATTCTCTGCATTACTGATATTTATATGTGTCAGTGCTCTGTTCTCCGATACAAAATCAATGATCTCGTCCCTCTTATCGGAATTCTTAAGGTCTTGGGGATCCGGGACCGCGTATGCGGAAGCGATGTCGCCCAAAGTCCATATAAGCAAGAGCAGCAACTCATCTATCTTATCATTATTTTTGTCAAAGTACTGATATTCATCGATAAGAATGTCTGTATATCCCAAGCGGGGCAGCCTCATGACAAGGTCGAAGATATGGTCCCTTTCCTCGATAAACTCGGGATCATTAAGCAAAGCCAAAGCCTTTCCCGGGATCCTGGACGAGAATGTGGACAGAAACTTTAACCGTTCTTCGGACTCCTCTGATGCTCCTCCGTTTTTAAGAATAGTTATCATCTGCTCCTCGGTATAAGCATTAAAGGGGAGTTCCGTAACTCTGGATAATATAGTCTGCAAAAGCCTCGAGGTATCAGAACAAAGCAGTATATAGACAAGATGATCCGCAGGCTCCTCGAGAGTCTTCAGAAGAAGATTCTGACAATCAGAACTGATCTTATCCGCGTTAATTATGATAACTTTACGGTCAGATATCTGCGGCTTAACCTCGGCATCACCGACTATAGTGCGAAGATCTGCTATCCTTATATTCTTCCTGCCTTCTGTGGGTTCAACCTCAACCAAGTCAGGATGTGTCCCGGCATCTATGTATTTACATGAGGAACAGGTTCCGCAAGCCCCGTCAGGACCGGGATTTTGACATAAAAAAGCCTTCGCCGTCTGCCGCGCGAAAAGGTGTTTTCCTATACCTTCAGGGCCTGAAAATAAAAGCGAGCAGGAACCTTTATTGGCCGTAATGGTCTTAAGCCTTGACTTTACGGCTTCCTGTCCGGTTAAGACATCAAATCCCATACTTGCTTTCTTATCTCGCTATATATCTTCTCACGGGTCATGGAAGCATCAATAACCCGGATTCTCTTGTCTTCTTCCTTGGACAGTTCGATATATCCCTCTCTTACCTTCTCCTGATAAGAAAGACCCATTAACTCGATGCGGTCTTCCTCACCGCCTCTTCCGGTTCTTCTGTCGCAGGCAGTCTTGGGATCTATATCCAAAAGGAAAGTCAGATCAGGCGATACACCTGATGTCGCCTTAACATTAAGAAAATCGGTAAGATCTCGTCCCATCTTGTTCGCATAACCCTGATAAGCGGATGTCGAATCATAGAAACGGTCACATATGACATGCTTACCGCTCATTAATGCGGGAATAATAACTTCTTCAGTTATCTGGGCTCTTGCCGCTTCAAACAGGAGAAGTTCAGCCATTCTCGTCATGGAATCATTCTGTCTGTCCAGAAGGATATTTCTTATCTTCTCTCCGACAGCTGTTCCGCCGGGTTCTCTTACCTCAATAAAATCGAGGCCTTCTTTTCTGAAGTCCTCTTTAAGCAGTTCAAGCTGCGTACTCTTGCCGCAGCCGTCAATGCCTTCAAATGTAATGAATAATCCTTTGCTCATTCAAGCTTTATCGTATGGATCTCTGCAATATCGATCCAAATCTCTTTCTCTATTCTGTCGTTATCTGCCTTAATATCGGCAAGTGTCTCCTCAGCAGGCTTAATAGGCTTAGAAGGAGTAATCTCTATGCTCTTCCTTCTTTGCTTATTCTGGCGGTTCTTAAAGCCATTATCACGCTCACGTCTGTTGCCGACTTCTTTATTTCCCTCACGCCTGGGATTTACACGTCTGTTATCGGAATTGTCCTTATTCCCCTTGGACTCACCGCGCTCCTGACGGGCACCGTCTCTTACTTCACGGTTCTCTCTGGACTCACGGTTATCACGGTTTCCTCTGTTCCTGTTTCTGTTACGGTTTCTGTTGCGGTTATACTGACCGCGGTTCTGACCGTTACGGTTATTATCAGAAGATGCTGCCGTGTTAATGTTCTCAGCCATCGTAACTCTCCTTTAACAAAATTACCTCAAAAATTATAAAGGTTTATCCCCAAAACTTCAATTAAGGCTGATTTCCCCGGCTAATGAGACCGCCTTATCATCCGGAATCCTTCCGTCATACAGACCCACCTGCTTCAACGGGACCAGCACAAATGCCCTCTCATACATACGCGGATGAGGCACTGTAAGTTCACGGGTCTGTTCATTAAAGCCTTCATAAAGAAGAATATCAAGATCTATGGTTCTCGGACCGTTCTTTATGGTCCTGACTCTGTGAAGATCATCTTCTGTCTTAAGAAGGAAATGAAGAAGATCATACGGATCAAGATATGTCTCGATAACCGCCACGCCGTTAAGGAAATCATCCTGATCCTTATATCCGACAGGTTCAGTCTCATAAAGAGAAGACAGTTTCTTGATCTTTATATCGGGGTGACCGGAAATCCGCCTTAAAGCTTCTTCGATTATTTCCTTTCTGTCCCCCATATTGCTTCCAAATCCGATTACCGCTTCGCGTCTTTTAACAGTTATGGTGGTCATCATATAATCGAATGTTCCGTCAACCGGTGCATCAGGTTTCTTAACCGTAACTCTTACCTCATTGGTCAGCGGCTGAGTATCGAGGATCGTACACCCGATCTTGCGCGCCAGGAACTCTATAAGATCAAACTTCGATTCCTTAACAAGTGTCTCCACACTCTCATAAACCTGCGCGTAATTGACCGTATCATTAAGGTCATCTGTAAGCGCACCGGGGATAGACTTAAAGAACATATCGATATCGATGATAAAGTACTGACCGTTCTGCTTCTCTTCGGGAAGGCAGCCCGTATATCCGAAGATCTTCAATCCCTTAAGACTGATCTGATTCATTAATCGTCTCCGTTAATCGAATCGTATGCATGAATCGCTGCATATGTCTGCTTAACGTTATGTACTCTTACGGCATCTGCACCCAATTCTATAGACTTTAATGCCAACGCAATTGAGGCGCCGTCACGGTCCTCTGCAGCCGTCTCTGTTGCATAGAACTGAGATGTAACTCTCTTACGAGAAACACCGACGAGGACAGGATATCCCCACTTCTTCTTAATCTCGGGTATAGCCTTGATCAATGAAGTATCCTGCTCGCGAAGATAAGTAAAACCTACGCCGGGATCAAGAGTAATCTTGTTATCGGGAATACCCGCATTCTTCGCTGCATCAATGGATCTTTGCAAAGTGATCTCCCAGCTTTCATCTGCATCTCCGAATCCGTCTCTCATGAGCAGAGCCTCAACCTTGTTATCGGCAATAACTGAAGCCATGTCGGGATCTTTCAGTAGACCTGTAATATCATTAACGATAACCGCGCCTTCGTCGATAGCGGCCTTGGCCGTTGCGGCGCGGAAAGTATCAACAGATATAATGATCGAAGGGATCCTTGACTTTATTTCTTTAATTACAGGTACTATTCTCGAACACTCTTCATCTACGGACACATCGAAGAAACCGGGTCTTGTTGACATTCCGCCTACATCAAT
>JAEEGL016829370.1_pt1 | contig 12375 bp, 11 predicted proteins | sample 9134231 | NCBI WGS metagenome assembly JAEEGL01 (sample SAMN16246548, study PRJNA631951) | gut metagenome | biome: gut microbiome; feature: rumen; material: fiber-attached | host: Bos | place: Iran: Karaj | collected 2018-10 | reverse complement strand
TCAACTGGTGGTCAATAAAAAAATCTTTAGATAATGACAGAGAAAACCTCCTGTGTTAAAGTAAGAGTGGCCTAGGAACCACAACAAAAACACAGGAGGTTTTGTCATGCAAGATGACGTAAGAAGTTTATCACATAGCAAGTGGAGGTGCAAGTACCATATAGTGTTTGCACCCAAATACCGTAGACAAGTAATCTACGGTAAGATAAAGGCAGACGTAGGAAAAATACTAAGGGAATTGTGTGAAAGGAAGGGAGTGGAAATAATCGAGGCGGAGTGCTGCCCCGATCATATCCATATGCTGGTGAGCATACCACCACACTTTTGCGTTGCGCAAATTATGGGGTACTTGAAGAGCAAAAGCAGTCTGATGATATTTGACAGACATCTCTAATGTATTCCCATTTCACCCATTCCGGGAAAAGCCGGGCGCAGTCGTCTATCCTTTCATTGATAAGCTGAGTGATATCCTGCATATAGCCATCGGAGCGGTAATTTGCTTTTATTATCGGTATGCCCCAGGCTTCAAGCTGATTTATGTCTTCGTTATCGAATCAATCAAGTGAATTGAGATTTTTGAGATAATAACGCATTTCCTGATCCGTCTTTTTGAAATTGCGCATCAGCTGCGTTCGAAGCTTGCATAAACATCTGATTATAGTCGCTTCTTTGTTTTCGCACAGGGTGTCGAGCTGTTCGACGCTTTCTTCATAATTCTTTTCAATTAAATACTATTTGACGCCTATCATATAAGCGATAGTCGTCACAAGCTCTTTTGTGTCGACCGTCATAGACCAATACCTCCTTTTTGATTTGGTGATTCAATTATAGTATATACAGCAGCTGTGTGCAAGCAAAAGAGAGGGGAAGAATTAAGCAGGAGGTTGTCATCTTCTGCGCGATAAAATATATTATTAGTTTTGAGAAAAAGCTCTTGCTTTGCCCCTGGGGCAATGCTGTACAATCAATCTCAAGGAGGTGAAAAACATGCCATACACCGTAAAATGGATAGAAGATAATATGGGGATTACTCGTAAAGCACTTCGCAATTACGAAGAGAAAGGCCTTATGCCAAAGAACGGGTCAAGGAATCCAAAGACAAATTACCGAGAGTATGACGATGAAGACATTGCGCTCATACAGCGGATCAGGATTATACAGGGAATCGGGTTCACTGTTAATGAAATCAAAGCAATGATGGATGAAGAATCCGATGTTGATTACTATGCTGCACTCGGCGAAAAGGTGAAGGAACTGAAAAGGAAACGTGATGAGATAGATAAGTATTTAGGTTATGCAAAGACGATTAAATTGACTGGCAGAGTTTATATGCCCAAACAGCCCGGAAGCAGGAAATGTGATGAGTTCAATAATGAAATTCGTGAAAAATGGGATCTCACTAAGGATCCAACGATTGGCCCCTTTGTTGACATGATTGCCATTGGAACTGATCCAAACGGGATAGATCCTGAAGAAATTGATACGGATCGACTCGAAGAAATGGCTGAGATTATTACACGCATATCTAAGGATTCAGAAGTATTTATTATTCACGGAGCAGTAGATGCGCACTACAAAATACTCGGAAAGCTTCAAGAATTAGGCAGTTCGAATACTGCCGTGCAGATTATTGTAAAGTCATTGTATGATATCCTATCAAGAGGCTTTGCTGCGGAAAAAGAGGAAGGATCGTTTAATTATCGATTTTTTGCCAGATACACGGTTGATGGTTTTATACCAGGATGCGATTTATATGTTGATAACGAAAACAAATATGGTGCGGAAGCTTGCCGGTTTATTGCTGAAAGCATCGCATATTTCGGAGGATTCAGCAGTATTGAAGAGTTTATTAAGGAGGGACATGAATGAATTGGGATTATGCAACATTATCTATGATGGCGAAAAAAGCAGGCGGCCCCAAACAGTTGCTGCAGTATATTGAAGAACGAAGCCGAACGATTGGTTTCACTCAAGGACGGTCTTCTATGTATCCGTGGCTTGGTTTAATGGGAACAGCTGTAGTTGGTTTGATTATATTGCTGGTTGTTAGAGAAAAAAAGAACAGAATAAGAATAAAGGAGGCGATTGCCAATAACGATTTAGCCTATGCGGAAGAAGAATTAATACGAGGAATCCAAGAATATGAAGGGAGTATAGAAGAATGAAGAAACATGTATTTAAAGCTACAAAAATAGGTTGGGAAAGCGAAAAAGAGGGTGTATGGTTCGATTCGGATGAATACACTGCTGAAGAGGCTCAAGCGGAATTCAAACCCTTCCAGGGGATAACGCAAAGAGGCTATCCATATACAGGCTATGAATTTGATGGCCAAAAATACCATGATGTAACCTACCTCGGTGAATTTGACGAGGATGATATGCCGGGAAAAGAATAAATGTATTTGAATGTATCTTGGTAATTACAAGTAATAACGCCTCTGGCATATACCGGGGGCGTTGATGTTTTCTCAGAGGAGTTCCGTTGTTTCTGCTCCGTTCTTGAACAGGAATTCCGCTCTTCCGTCCGGGTGGATCGTAAGCTTCTCGACAAAGGCGTTCCACAGGCTGCCGCTGAACTCGATCGGCATATCGCGCATTTCCCTCAAATCGTATATAAACGAGAAGCAGAATCAGAACCCCGAATTTGCGAAGCAAATTCTGACATTTCGCGCAAGGGAGCAGGAGATGCGCCAAGAAACTGCGAAATGGGGGCTCAGATTCCCATCACCCAAAGAAAGAGTCTGGAGTCGAACTCCTAATTCGGCGGCAGACGAATTACAAGCGTTCCGCGCAGGCAAGCACTTTACGGATTTATCACCTGCGGAACGCGGGGCTTAGATTCCCATCACCCAAAGAAAGAGTCTGGAGTCGAACCCCTAATTCGGCGGCAGACGAAATACAAGCGTTCCGCATTCGCCCAAGCCTTGTTGCGCGCATCGAGGGGCGGGAAATGAAATCATCCTCTGCGGCGCTTTTCGGCTTTCGGTCAGTACCGCCGGGCTTGCGGCGGTTTTATCCCGCATCGCAAAAAGCTTTTTCGCAGTTTCGCAGGTTTTGCTTGATTATATCCCGCAAATGCGGTAGACTTGATTTGAACAAACCCAAACCAAAGGGAGGAAAAAAGCAATGAAATTTTACAAATGCGCACACTGCGGCAACGTGATCGCTTACGTCCGTGACTCCGGCGTCCGCGCGGTCTGCTGCGGGGAAGAGATGAAGGAGCTTGTGCCCAACACCACCGACGCCGCCGGCGAGAAGCACGTTCCCGTCATAGAGGTCGACGGGCAGACGGTCACTGTCAAGGTCGGCTCCGTTGAGCATCCCATGCTCGAGGCCCACTATATCGAGTGGATCGTGCTCGAAACCAAGCAGGGCCGTCAGCGCAGGCCGCTCAAGCCCGGCGAAAAGCCCTGTGCCGTATTCGCTCTCGTCCCCGGCGACGAGGTGGTCGCGGCCTACGAGTACTGCAATCTTCACGGGCTTTGGAAGGCGTAATAAGTAAGCGCAAAACGGGAGCGCCCCGGGCAAATGCCGCGGGGCGCTCAAACTGCCGAAAAAGTCATAACGACTTTTTCGACGGATCGCATTTTTGAACTGTTCGTTTTGGACCGCAAAACTCACGGTCGTTCAAGAATAAAGGAACCGATTGCGAAAACGCAATTGTTCCGCCGACGACGCACCCGCCGCCGCCGGCGATCACAGTTCAGCAGGGGCCGCGGCCCCCGCACCCCCAAGGAGCTTTGTTTCAAGTCGGAGCGCCCCGGGCAAATGCCGCGGGGCGCTTTCATCATATTCAAGGTCCTTTCGACCGCATGCTTTGCGGGGTCAGTCCTCGTCGATCACAACGAAGTCTTCATCGTCATCGTCATCATCGTCGTCGTCATCGTCGCCGATATGCAGGTCTACGGCGCTTCCCGCAATGGCTTTGATCATCCAGCGCAGCACGGGTATCAGCAGGAACGCCACCCAGGTGGGATGCCAAACGCCCCACATAAGGCCGACAAAGAGATAGCCTGCAGCGATCAGCAGCTCCCACGGGAAGCGCGTCAGCCAGCGGCGGCCGTCGCGGCGGCGTATGGACTTGGCGACGGACGAGAACATGGGTACCGTCAGAAACAGCAGCCAGCCCGTCCTCCACGCAGCGTCGCCGAAAGCGAAGCCGAGCGCGATATACGCAACGGCGACCAAAATGAAGTACACGGCGGTGAAACGCTCGCGTGAGACGAGGCCGCTGCGCACCATGGTGGAAACGGCAAAGTACAGCGGGATGGCAAGCAGCATTATCCACAGCGGGTGCCATACGCGGTAGATCAGTCCCAACGCAACGTATGCTCCGGTCACGAGTATGGGCACCGCAACGTCAAGCACCAGCAGCTTGCGGCGGCGTATCGCCGAAGCGATGGGGTAATAAATGGGTATCGTCAAAAACAGCAGCCATGCGGGATGCCAAAGCCCCTTTAAGAAGCCCAGCAGCAGGAACACGCCCGTCACCAGCACCGCATAGGGGAAGCCGCCCGCGTCTGAGCCGTGCTTCACGCTGCCGTCCTTGCCCAGCTTGGGCTCCTTGTCGGTGTCTAACACCACTCGGCGGCCGTCCTCTTCCACCACGGTCGTGCGCCATTTGCCCGTCTTTTCGCTCTTCTGCTTGTGAATGTAGCGGCGCTTGCCGCCCTTGCTGCTGTTCCATTCGCGGTGCACGCGCTCGCCGTTCTCGGTAAAGGATACGCCGTCGCCGTCCACTTCTATATCGTTTATAAATCCGTTTATGTCCTGTTCGCCGCTCTTGTCTTCGTCCTCTCCGTCATTAACATATATGCCGTCCCAGCCTATATGCACGTGCGAGCCGTCGTCGTCGGTCACGTTGATGCCGTCGGTAAAGCTTACATGCACCTTCTGGCGGGGAGCCTCACCGCCCGTTTCGGCCTCGTCCGTCTCGGGTTCGGGCTCGGGTATGGGGTCCTCGGTCGAAAGCAGCTCGTCCAGCGAAACGCCGTAAAGCTGTGAGAGCATTATAAGGTTGTCCGTATCGGGAGAGGACTCCGCCCGCTCCCATTTGCTGACGGCCTGACGGGAGATGCCGAGCCTTGAGGCCAGCTCCTCCTGAGAGAGCCCGTGCGCCTTGCGAAGCTGCACAAGCCTGTTTGCTATTTCGATGTTCATGTTGTGCTCCTTTTGTTTTGTTGGCAGAATAATACCCAAAACTAGCCGGTTGCGCAAGCAATTCTGCTTTTCAAATTATAACCCGCAAAGGGTTTTTCTGTCAACTATGGGTTGCAGAGCCGGTAAATCCGCTTTGCGGGCTGCAAAAAGGGGCCGCCGCGTAAAGCGGCGGCCCCAAAGGGCGGATTGTCAGTTGTTCAGTATGAGAGCGTAGAGCACCGAAACGTCGGTGGCGGAGATCTGCCCGTCGCCGTCAACGTCCGCAGCGGCAAGGCCGTCGGCGGACAGCGTGCCCGCGTTCATTATGAAGGAGTAGAGCACGGAGATGTCGCTGAAGCTCAGTCTGCCGTCGCAGTCGACGTCGCCGATGAGTACCGATACCTCCTCGGTGCACAGCACCACGGTGATGGTGGTGTCGGCGGTGATGGGGGTCACGGGATCGAACTCAAGGCCGTTCACGTAGAACTCATAGTAGTACCCCGCGGGAGCGGTGGGCAGCGTAACGCACTCGCCCACGGCAAGCTCTACCGTGCCGGTGTAGTCGCCGGTGAAGGTCACGATCACGCTCTGATTGTCGCCGACGATCCTTACGGTAACGGTACCGAAGGCCACGCCGTCATAGCGCACGGTCAAAACGTAGGTGCCGTTGACCGCGTTGTTGTAAGCGGGCTCCCAGGAATAGGAGATATGGCTGCTGTTCCAGGCGACGTTGGTCGAGGCGCCGGTGCGGCTGGACCTGTAAACGATGCCGGTGCCGGCCTGGATATTGCTCATGCCAAAGCCCTCGTCGTTCTCGGCAACGTAGTAGGTGGAGCCGGTGAGCGCCGCCTGAGCCACGGCGGGAGCGTAGATGTAGACCGTTGCGGAGGAGGTGGTTATCTTCCAGCCGCTGCTGTAATACAGGTACAGCTTGGTGCTCTGGCCGGGGCCGCCGGGGCCGCCGGGGCCGCCGCCCCAACCGCCGCCGGAAGAGGTGGCCGAGGCGAATATCTGCGCCGCGCTGCCGGAGGCGTTGACCTCCCAGGTGGCCGCCGCAGACACGTCGGTGGTCTTGCCGAGGGTGTAGGAGCTGGACCAGCCGGAGGAGGTCTGAGTGTAGTTGAGGTAGTAGTTCACGCCGCCCACGGTGTTGTAGATATGGCCCGCGGCGTCCATGTACCAGGTATTGTTCTCGGTCAGGGTGCCGAAGGTGTATCCGCCGGTGACGGAGGAGAGCGTGCTCGTTACGGCGCTCACGGTGCTGCTGCCGCCCAGGGTGTAAACGGTGGTGGCGGCGGAAGCGTTGGTGATGACGTAGCGGCTGCCCTCGCCCATGCTCGTAACGCGCTCAAACACGTTGGTGTTGCCGGAATCGAGGTTGACCCAGGGAGTGTTGTCAACGTGGGCGCCGGTGGCGGTAGCGGTCTTGGCAGAGGACGAGCCGTTGACGTAGCAGTAATAGGTGCTGCCCGAAACGAGGGCGGGATGGCTGAAGATTATGTAGCTCGCCGTGGCGGAAGCGCCCGCAAAGTACGCGGTGGTGCTCTTCAGCACGTTGCCGGAGGCGTCCTTGATAACGATGGACGAGCCGGAGCTGATGGACAGATTGGAGAACTGCACGTAGATGCCCGCGGTGGGAGCGCCCTGCATGGCGTTCTGGCCGCAGCCCAGAACAACGCCGTTGTAAAGGGCCAGGCTGTCCTCGGAATCGAGCGGGTCGTTGGAGGTGCCGGACTTGGCGAATACCTCCAGGTCGCCGCCGCGGAAGTAGCAGCCGCCGTTGGAGTCGACGCCGTCGCCGCCGCTGGTGTACAGGCGATGGAAGCCGCCGTACACGTTGATGGTGAAGTGGTAGTTGGAAACGTCCTTATTGGCGGCGTTTATAACGTCGTCGGTGGAGCAGACGTAGGAGTTGCCGGAGTTCAGCACCACGTCGGCGCCCTCCATGCCCTCGTAGCTGTTGTTGATGCGAAGGTTCAGCAGGCTGTCGTCGGCGCCGCGGATACCGAAGGTGAGCACCTGGTCGGCGTGTACGCCGTCGTCGCGGGTGCGGATATCGGCAAAATTGCCGCCCTCAAAGGTTATGTTGCCGTCGGAGTGGATGGCGTCGTCGGGGCTGGACAGCGTGAAGGTGCCGCCGGAGAAGGTGTTTTCAAGCTCCGCCTTGATGCACTTTGCGCTGGGGGTGGTCTCCAGGTCTCCGTTATAGGAGGTGTTAGTGTAACCGTTGGCGCAGGTGATGTTGAACGTGCCGCCGGAGATGTCGTTGTTAAAGCCGGAGATGCCGTCGCCGGTGGTGACGATGGTAAAGTCGCCGCCGGATATCTCTATGTCGCCGTAGGTCTCGGTGCCGTCCTCGGCCTTTATGCCGTCGCCCGCGGCGGTGATGCTGAACGTGCCGCCGGAGATGCTCACTGCGTTCCTGGCAAGTATGCCCTCGTCAGCGGCGTTCACGGTGATATTGCCCCCGGTGATGTAGACGTTGCCTATCGCGTCGGTATCGTCCGCCGCCTTAATGCCGTCGCCGTCGGAGGTGGTAAGGTCAAGCTTGCCGCCCGATATGAGCATTTCGTTTTCAACGGAGAGAGCGGCGTTTATCGCGTTCACGGTCAGCTCGCCGTCCGCAACGGTCAGATGGCCGTTTGCGCCGACCTTGATGCCGTTCTTGGCGGCGGAGACGACGTTGAGCTTGCCCTTGCCGGCAATGGTGAGGTCAGCCGCGGTCTTGCCCTTTATAACGGCGCTTTCCGCGTAATACTGGTTGCTGCCGTTGCCGCCGTCGGCGGTGGGGCCGTAGGTGTCCGCGTTGTTTACCGCGCTGTCCGCCAGCGTGGAGGAGGTGCCCGCCAGAGTGTTAAGGTACACCTTCGCTTTGGAGTCCTTATTAACGGCCAGAGCGGAGGTGAACTGGCTCTTAAGGTTAAGGCCGTCAAGCAGCAGCGTGGCGTCCTTGGTGGCCTCCTTCTTAACGACTATGTTCGCATAGTTCGAGCTGCCGTTGAAGGAGTAGGTGCCGCCCTTTTTCTTTATGCCTACGCAAAGCTCGTATCCGGAGGAAACGGTGTACGTGGGGTTGCCGTTTGCATCGACCGAGGCGGTCATTTCGCCGGTGCCCTCGGTGCCCAGGAACTCGGTTTCGGAGGCCTGCTCAATTGCCACGACCTCGTAGTTTGCGTCGGAGCCCACGTAAACCGTGAGAGTGCGCCCGTTGAACGAGAACGTCGTGTAGCCTATCGCCACCTCCATAACGGCGGTGGAGCCGCCGCGGGTGACGGTAACGGACACGAGGCCCTTCTTGCCCGCTACGCCGGTCACGGTAACGGTGGAGCCGTTAACCGCAACGGTCGCAACGGAGGTGTTGCTTGAAACGGCGCTGATGGTGCCGGAGCCGCCGGAAACGGCTATCCTTGCACCCGTGTTGCCTATAACGGTCTTGGTCAGCGTCAGCGCATTGTCCGCAAAAACCGCTGTGGGCAATATCGCCATGACAAGACACAGTACCGCTATGATGCTGATGATGCGTTTGATCATATTGTTCCCCTTTCTGAAATAGGGCAAAGCCCGTTTAGTGCCGAAAGCACTTATACAGCATACATTTTACCACCATAAAAAGAGCAATTCAAAGGTACAAAAGGGTACAAAAATGTGTCAATTATCCGCAGCTTTGCAAAACAAAAAGCCCCTGCGCGGCGTCCGCGTGAGGACGCGCCCAAGGGCCCTTATGCAACAGAACTTATTCGGCCGCAAACGCGACGAGCCTGCACCCAGCTTCGCCCGACTCGAACAGCATGCGAAGCGTCGCCGCGGCGCCGTCCACCGTGACCTCGCCGAGAGGATACGAATGAAGCCCGTAAAGCTCGGTCTTCTCATTGGCGCCGTCATAGGCCGGCACGGAGGAAAGCCCGCGCACGGCGTCCGCGCCGGCGGGCGCGGCGGCAAGCTCCGCAAAGCCCGAATTGTAAGCGTCCTCAAGCGAGGATGCCCCCGTCGCCATCATTATCATCGAGCACTCCGTCGGGAACTGCATGACCAGGTTCGACGCATCCTCCATGAACGCGGCGCCGACCTTCTTGGCGGCGTCCCATCCGTCCTCGGGGGAGGCCGCGCCTATCTGCAGCAGCTTATAGGCCGCGCCGGCAGCGGGGGAGTACACGTCCTTAAAAGCGTTTTCGTCGCCGGAGACCCACGCGGATACCGCGTCAAGCAGCGCCTCGGGGCTAACTCCGGCCTCGGTAGTCACGGCGGCGGTGGGAGCGGCGCCGGTAACTGCGGGAGCCGCGGTAGCTGCGGGAGCCGCGGTGGGGGAGGCGGGCGCCTTGCCGGTATTGCAGCCGACAGCCGCCATGCAGAGCGCCGCAAGCAGCGCAAGAACGATCATTACAGTCTTTTTCATATCATTTGCCCTTTCTGTGGGATGGGTTTTCATTATTATATAGCCGCGCGGGCAGCCGCGCAAGCGGTTCGGTGCAAGGCATTGGCGGGCTTCAAAGCTGCTCCAGCGCCTTTTCAAGCTTGTGCCGTATCCTTTGCAGCGCGTTGTCCACGGATTTGGCGCTGCGGTCTAGCTCGCCCGCTATCGCGGAGTACGAACGCCCGTCCAAAAACAGCTCAAGCACCCTGTGCTCGTACGGCGTCAGGAGACGGTCTATCGCGCGGTTCAGGTCGCGGCTGAACTCCTGCTTCAGGTACAGCTCCTCCGGGTCCGCCGACGTGCCGGATGAGATCATATCCATCAGCCTCTTTTCGGAGTCGTCGTCGTACACCGTCCTGTACAGCGAATCGTATTTGTTCAGCGGCGTGTGCTTGTTGCGCGTGGCCTGCTTTATGGCGGTCAGTATCTGCCGCGTTATGCAAAGCTCCGCAAACGGGCGGAACAGAGGGCCCTTCGCGCTGTCAAAGTCGCGCACGGCTTTGAAAAAGCCGATCATGCCCTCCTGCAGCAGGTCCTCCCTGTCGGCCCCCACCAAAAAGTAGGGACGCGCCTTGCCGCGCACCGTGTTCTTATAGCGGTGGTACAGCTCGTCCGAGGCGGTCGGATCGTGCCCTTTTGCAAGCTCCACAAGCTCCTCGTCGGTTTTTGCCCCGTATTCCGGGGTAGTGAAATCGTTCATACAAAAGCTTATTGCAGGCCGTCCTGTCTCACTTTTTCAAACATTATGACCGCCGCGGCGACCGAAGCGTTAAGGCTCTCCATCTGCCCTTTCAGCGGAACGGAAACGGTGTAGTCGCATTTTTCCTTTACAAGCCGCGAAACGCCCGCGCCCTCGGCGCCGACCACCAGCGCGAAAGGCCCCTTAAGGTCTGCGCTCGTCATGGGCTCGCCGCCCATGTCCGCCGCCGCTACCCATACGCCGGCCTCCTTCAGCCGCTCTATCGCAACGGCAAGGTTGACCACCTTCGCAATGCGCATGTGCTCCGTCGCGCCCGCGCTCGTCTTGACCACCGCCGCGGTCACGGATGCCGAGCGCCTCTTGGGTATCACTATACCGTGCGCTCCGGCGCATTCCGCGCTTCTTATTATAGAGCCCAGATTATGCGGATCCTCAATGCCGTCCAGCAGCACCACAAACGGGCTCTCGCCCTTTTCCTTTGCGTAGTCGAGTATGTCCGAAAGCTCGCAGTACTGCGCCTCGGGAACGTAGGCGATTATGCCCTGATGGTTGCCCGGCCTGCCGTTATGCCCGAAGGGCATGCAGATCTCGTCCAGACGGCTGCGGTCAACGTTGCGTACGACCAGCTTCGCGCCGAACGCCAGATCGAGTATCTCGTTCAGAGACCCGTCGTGCTCGTTCGTCACAAGTATCCTGTCGATCGAGCGGCCCGCCTTGATGGCCTCCTTCACGGGGTTGCGGCCCATTATGATGTTGGGCAGATCCTCCTCGGTCTGCGGTTCAACGTCGCGGGGCAAAGGCTTCATGTTGTCGTACTGCTTCCTCTCGCGCATGGGACGCGGAGCCTGCAGCTCGTCCGATTTGCGCTGCAGCCGCTCGTCAGCAAAGCGCGGCCTGTCCTCGCGGTAGCCGCCCTCGCCGCCCTCGCGGCGGGAGCTGTACGGCCCTCTGCCGCCCTCGTTGGCATAGCGGCGGGAGCTGTAGCCTTCACGCCCTTCCTCGCGGTAGGAGCCGCCGGCGCGGCGGCCATCGTCCCTGCCCTCGCGCGGGGCGTCGCCCCCGCGGTACTCGCGGCGCTCGCGGTAGCCTTCGCGCCCGTCTCCGCGGTAGGAGTCCCTGCCGTCCTCACCGGAATAGCGGCGCTCGCCGCCCTCGCGGCCGGGGCGGAAGCCCTGCCTGCGCTCGTAGCCCTGCGGTCTTTCCTTTCCTTTATATATAGGTTTCTCAAAGGACTCGCCTTCGCCGCCCTCGCGCTGCCTGCGTTCGCCGTCCCTCGCGGGGCCGCGTGCGCCGGTGTGTGAGCGTCCCTCGCCGCGGTTCACCTTTTTGTAAACGGGCTGTCCGTCCTTAAAGCCGATCACGCGGCCGCCTTCGTCGTTTCTCCTGTATGCCATGATCCCCTCCGTGTTATGAATCCTCTTCGGATAGTATTATGCTCATCAGCGCCGTTAAGCGCTCTGTTTCGTCTTTAAGGTACAGCCAGCCTATGACCGCCTCCAGCCCCGTCGCGGAGCGATAGTCGGCAATGGAGGCGTTCTTGGGTATCGTGCCCATGTGCCCGTTGCGCCCGCGCTTGTAAACGGCAAGCTCGTCGGCCGTGAGCACAGCCTCGATCCTGCGAAAAGCCTCGGCCTGCGCGGAGGCGCAAACGCGCTTCGCCGCCTCCATGTGCAGCCCGTGAGCAGTCAGCCCGGTGGAGTTCACCAGCCACGATCGGACGTAAAGGTCAAAGACCGTGTCGCCTATATAGGCCAAAACGAGCGGCCCGAGCTGTGTCGGATCCCCGTACGCCGTCCGCGGGAACGCCCCGCTTACCGCCGTGAAAAGACCCGCGTGCATATTTTCATCCATTTTATCCATAACTATATTATACATAACGGGCCGAACAAAGCAAGCCCTTTTTCAAAGGCCCAAATATACTCTCCGAAGCCCCGTCAACATCTTGTGTAGATCGTCGCTGTTAACCACAAGAGCGAACAAAAAAGTTTGAATATACTTTTAAATATAATGCGAAAGCCTGTTCGGAAAGTGAGGTGACGGAGGTTCAAAAAAGTGAGGCGGGAAAAGGGAAAATCGAGGCTTCGGGAGGCGCGAAAAATAGTCGAAAAAAACTTGAAAAAAAGTGT
>JAEEGL015474157.1_pt1 | contig 12375 bp, 4 predicted proteins | sample 9134231 | NCBI WGS metagenome assembly JAEEGL01 (sample SAMN16246548, study PRJNA631951) | gut metagenome | biome: gut microbiome; feature: rumen; material: fiber-attached | host: Bos | place: Iran: Karaj | collected 2018-10 | reverse complement strand
TTTAACGTAATAGGTGTCGAGCCCTTGCCCGAAGACCAGATAGTACCAGCCGTTCCACTCAAAATAGTCGGGACACTCGGGCACGGCATTCAAGCCGTCGAGCACCGTACCCTCCACGGTCCAGTCCTTCAGGTCGGCCGACGTCATGTGCACCAGGCAGCCACGCGGTCCCTCACCTTCAGTCTTCTCGGACGAGACGAAAAGGTGGAACACGCCCTCGGCATCTACCGTCACCTTCGGGTCGCGGAAGTTGCGCTGACTGAAGCCCGGAGCCGAGGTAAAGAAGGGATTGGGCTGCTGCTTCGTATAGTGCAGGCCATCGGGACTCGTGGCATAGCTCAGGCGCTCGCAGACGTTACCGCCGTCGAGCAGGCGCGTGGCGTAGAAGGCATAAAACAGGCCGTCGTGGAAGACCACGGAGCCCGTGCAGATGGACTTCTCCCATTCCTCATCGATACCGATGGCAATGGGATGGTGCTGCCAATGCACCAAGTCCTGCGTCGTGCTGACGCACCACTGGTGACCGCCAAGACCGCCCAGCGCGCTGTGGTGCCCCTCGTCGAGGAGCCAATAAAGATAGTACGTGCCGTCGTGAGCAAAAGGGATGCAGTCGCCCACGAAGTACGCCCCGCCCACGGGGGTAAAGTATTGCATCGCGTCGGGTTGCTTCTCCGGGTCGTAACCCGAAGCGGCCTGTACTCCTAATGAAAGCAGGAAGCACAGGACGATAACTGAAAGGAGTAGTCTTTTCATAGTAACTTTGAAGGTTAATGCCGTTTGTTATTGATGAGAGCCTGCCACGACTTTGCTTTCAGCGCCCTGAACGCGGATGTAGAGGCCTTGCTGCGCGGCTTTGCCGGCTACGATGGGCTGCCCCATCAGGTTATAGTATCGGACTGGAGCCGAAGCGTTGTCGGAATCGGAGGGCAGGGCGCGGGGGACGTCGATGCCGGTGGGGTCACACCCCTTTGGCGTCACCACGAAGTTGTCGAACCGCAGCACGCTGTCGTGGGCTCGGAAGCCGGCGCGACCGGTGATGAAGGGCACGGGGTCGGTGTACGTAATGAGGGGTTTCTCCATGTCGTCGAGGTAGCAGCGGATGGTGGCTCCCTCGACCTCCACCTTCATATGATGGGGTTGGGAGATGTCGATGGAGTGGCTGACGGTTGAGAGTGCCTGCCAGCCGAAGTTGTGCTTGCCCAAAGTGGACGAAGAGCCGCTGGCGATGAAGATGTAGCCCTGCAGGAAGTCGGTGCCGAGGACGGGATTGTCGTCTGCTCCGCCCGTGCTGGCGTTCGTGGTGCGGAAGAGGAGGCCGCCGTTCGTGCCGCCCGAGCCATAGATGACGTCGCACTCCACGGTATAGTCCGTCAGGTGAATGTCTTCGAATCCGCCCATCAGCATCTTGCCGTACCGACCGGTCGATTCCAGCTGCCCGTCCACGATGTTCCAGTTGCCTTCGCGATAGCCCCACTCGCTGCTGAAGCCGTCGTCGAAGTCATCGGCCATCTGATGCGGATGCTCCACGCCACGCTTGACGTTGTACTCCATGAGGAAGATTCTGCCGCTCGTCTGCTCGAAAGTAAGGCGATGATGTCCGCCCAGCAGCTCGATGTCGTTGAGCGTCATGACGGCGTAGGTGGAACGTGTGCCGGGCAGTTCGATGTTGTCTATCAGGACATCGTCGTCGAGCAGAAGCCGCGCTTGCGTAGCTGCTGTGGAACGGTAGCGGAGCCCGATGTTGTAGAGGCCGGCGCGCTGGATGTTGACGTTGTAGGTCATCACTGCTCCCGGGTCAAGACGCATGGCGCTTTGCTTTCCGACCGTCATGTTGATGGAGGTGACTGCCACCTGTTCATTCTTCTCGACACAAAGATTGGCGGCCATCATGCCGGGCAGGGGCTGGCTGACTTGCAACGAAGCGCTGCCGTCAACGTAGGGGCTCACGGCAATGTAGCCGAAGCGAGCTGGGCCGTCCAGCGTGGCATAGCCGACGCGACCGGCCGGGATGTCGAGCGAGAACTGCGACTTGCGCATGCCGTCGATATAGACGCGGATGCGCGTGGTGTTCTTCTCGATGCGTATCGCATGCCAGCAGTCGGGATTGAAATCGGCAGGCAGACTGATGCTTTTCGTCGACTTCTCTTCTCCATCGGCAATGGTGATGATTTCAAGCTTGCCCGTCGAGGCATTGATGGCTGCGAGGCAGTAGTTGTCCTCGTCGCGATAGGAGAAGACGGCACCAGCCTTTCCCGTGGAGGTCGCCAAAGTGAACTCGGCCGTATAGCTGTCGAGGGCTTCCGTCTGGAAGATGGCAAAGCACGTGTCGGAGCTGCTTGTTTGCACGAGGCGGTCGCCGTCCTCAATCTGCCAGTTGCCGTCGCCCAGCATGTTCCAACGCTCCCCTATCTCCGTACACTCGAAGTAATCGTTCTCGGCCACCAGCGGGCGGTCTTGTTCCCAATTCGTCGGGCCGGTCATCATCAGCTTGTCGCCGTTCCAGGCGATACGTTCGAAGTTGAGCAGTCGCCGCGACTTGTTGTCCTGCAGGTTGTGATAGCAGAAGAAATAGGTATCGAGGTCGGGCCCCACGAAAGCCGTGCCGTGCCCCAGCGCCTTGTGAGTCGGCGTTTCGGTGTCAACGAGGATGGGGTTCTGCTCGCTTTGCGGATGGAAGCCTGCGAGGGGGCCCGAGTTGGACATGGCGTAGTCGATGCGGTAGCCGTTGGTCCAGACGTGATTGCCTGTATAGATAAGGTAGAAGAGGCTGTTGCGCTTGAAGACGCAAGGTCCTTCCGTCCATTGGCCCGACATGCAGCAGCCCAGGTTGACGTCCTCGCCGAAGCTGAGGTGCGTGGGCATCGTGCAACCGCGTATCCCGCCGTTGTTGGCGTGGTAGAAGTACCACTTGCCGTCGTCGTTGACAAACATCGAGCCGTCGATGTCGCGCCCCAGGTTGCCCGTCTGGTGCGTGAAGGGGCCGGTCGGGCTGTCGCTGGTGAGCAGGTAGTGACCGCCGCCGCGGGGCGAGGTGCACATGTAGAAGAGTCCGTTCCAATAGATGACTTCGGGGGCGTAGGCAACAGCCGTCGTCTCGTCGGTACAGCAAATGAAGGGTTGCGACCACTCGACGAGGTCTTTTGTCCGCCAGCAGTAGATGTTGCGGTCGCCTGCGCTGACGTACAGATAATAGTAACCTCGGTACTTCATCATGTAGGGGTCGCCGAGGCTACGGTTTTGCAAGCCGGGCAGCACCATAGGATTGGTCCAGGCAAAAACGCAAAGAGGGGTAAAGAGAAACGCCGCCGAAAGGAGGCAGAGCATAAGTGCACGATTTAGGAACCTCATGATTTGAAGAATTGACAGTTAAACGGTTTGACAGCTTATTATGGTTTTTTGCTTTGCAAAAGTAGTAAATTGCCTTCACGGATTTGGCAATAAAATGATTTAATCATGTCACTTTTTGATTTGCCCCCGTATAAAGAACGCTCCGACACACTATCGCAGCGCATCGGAGCCCTCGGAATTCCATTTAATAACTAAAACCTAAAACTAATAAAAGCACTAGTGCTGTATGATGGGACACGTCGGTAGCAGGCCAGCATCACGAGGCTGGATGGCTGGCATCACGTTGCTGGATGGCTGACATCACGTTGCTGGATGGCTGACATCACGTTGCTGGATGGCCAGCGACACGTTGCTAAATTTAGATTTACCAGTGGATAGTTTGCTAACTACTAGTGTGTCGTTGGCAGTTTACTAGTGTGTGGACTGCAGTTTACTAGTGCGTGGACTGCAGTCCACTAGTGTAGGGACTACAATTTACTAGTGTGTCGTTGGCAAACTACACGTGAGTAGTGCCCCGGATTACTGCTTTACGAACCTGTAGTTCGTCACGCCGCACTCGCTCATGATGCGTTTGATGCGGTCGATGTGCTCCTGCGGAACGCCCTTGCAAACGTTGATGCGGACGCTGTGGTCGCTGCGGATGGCCACTTCCTTCAGGTGGTCGCTGATGTCGTCCACGTCCCACTTCCACGAACAGATGGTGTAGTTCTTCCAGCTGAAGCCGTCGTAGTCGCCTCGCCGTTCCCAGATGGTCGTCTTGGAGCCACTATCCTTCGGAGGCCTTCCCGTCAAGAGGATGGTCAGCTCGGGATTGATGTTGCCCTTCACGCCAGCAGGTATCTGGACGGGCTTCGTGATGAGGTTCACCTTTAGTTTACCTTCTTTGGACTTCATCTCCATCTCCACCTTCTTCAAGGCCGAGGCAGGGAGGTCGGGCAGGTTGTTGATGTCGAGCAGTTTGCCGTCGAGCATGACGTCGTAGTACTTCGTATGGAACGCCCACGGATACTGGCAGTCAGGATGCTCCTCGATGTAAGAGGCGTCTCCCTTCACCACCCAAGTGCCCTTGAGCCAGAAGACCGTAATTGCCGGGCCATGTTTCTTGATAAAGTCTTTTGCGTTGTCCTTCGGGATAAAGGCGTTCAGCATTTTCTTCCCGGAGAAGCCCTTCACCTCGTCGGTCATGACAAGTCCCATGCCAGGTACAGCCACCGTGACGGGACTGCCGTCTTGTACTTGGTTATTGTCTTTTAATGCAGTTTCCCTGCTGTGCTCGCTTCCTTCAGAGGGGGCGGCTGAGTCTGTTGGCTTTGCCCAAACAACGAGGGCAAGCGCCATGAGTGCCAGCAGGATGAGAGCCTTGCCCATCAGCCAGCGGTTGGAATTGTGTTTGTGCATCATCTTGATTCTTTTCTTAAGTGAATGGTGGCTCAGGTTGTTGCAGACCGTCTGCAGTCGGCTGCCCACAGCTTTCGTCACGAGTAAGAGTTGATATGTCTTTGCATCGATGCCAAAGGAAAGTACGGCGTTGTCGGCCTCGTATTCGTGCACGGCCTTGAGGTCGCGCCCAAGGAGATAGACGAAGGGATTGAACCATTGGAGTGCCTTCACCAGCTCGAGCAGCAGGAGGTCGTATGTGTGTCCGAGGCGGATGTGAGCCTGCTCGTGCGTCAAGATAGGGCGGCGCAGGTGCTCGTAGTCCAAAGCGCTTATTATTATATAATGTAGGAAACTATAGGGCGCGAAGTTGCCGCCGTGGATGACGACCGTGTTGCCCAGCTCGTCTTTTGTGTGTACGCCGCCCCTTATCTCCCTGAAGAGGCGGAAGAGCTGCACGAAGAAGATGGCGAGGGAGACAAGGAGGCCGAGGAGATAGAGAGCCTCCCCAATCCCCACAGCCCCCTCCCCGCTCCCCCTTTGGGGGAGTGCCTCAGAGCCGCAGAGGTCAGCCCCCAACAGGCGATTGCCCTTTTGGGGGAGTGCTTCTGAGCTGTAGAGTTCAGCCCCCTCGCTTGCCTCCGTCGCAAGCTCCTCAATTGCTCCGCTACAAACGGGCAATTGTTCTCTTTTCGGGAATACTATCGAGCTAGAAGGCAGCGGGATTGTGGCACTCCCCCAAAGGGGGAGCGGGGAGGGGGCTTGTATTTGTATGGCAGGCAGCACCAACGATGCCACAAGCACAAGGAGCAGCGCCACGCGATTGAAGCGGTGGAACGTCTCGCGACTCAGCAGCAAGGCAAAGCTCCCGTAAAGGACCGCCAGCAACAAAGCAGATTTTATAATATAGGCTAACATCGTTGACTATGTATTATGAGGAGGAGTTAAGAGGAGGAGTTAAGAGGAGAAGTTAAGAGGAGAAGTTAAGAGGAGCCGATACACTTGGCCCTTTATAACTCCACATCATAACTTCCTATTATAACTTCCCATCATAACTTCCAAAACTTGAATTATGAACTATGAATTAGGGACAGAATCTCCTGCAGTTCCTCGTCCGTGAGCTCCTCGTTCTGTATGAGGAAGGAGCAGAAGCTTTTGGCTGAGCTGCCGAAGAGCGTGTCCTTCACGTCGTTCACCACATGGGCGATGTACTTCTCGCGCGAGAGCATAGGCGAAAAGTAAAAGGTGCGGCCCGTCTCTTCCTTGCGCTTGTGCTCCACGTAACCCTTCGCTTCGAGTATCTTCAGGAAGGTCGCAACGGTGGTATAGGCAGGCCGAGGCTCAGCATAACCTTCCACTATCTCGCTTACCGTGAGGGCGCGCTGAGCATCCCACAGCACGTTCATCACGTCCATCTCTGCGCGAGTCAAGGGCTTCATCTTATCATTTGACGATTTCATTGTTTTGACGTTTTTGACGATTCAACAATATGATGACTTCATGCCAAAAGGCTTTTTCTACTGCAAAGGAACGGAGTTTACGTCAAGACAGCAAGAGAAAGACAAAAAAAGGCAGCACCGAATGCCGCCTTTTAACATATTTATTTAGTTCAGACCTGCCGTTTATTAGTAGTTAACACTACGGGGCTTGCTCTTTTATCTAAAAAGGGCCCACACATGCTTTGTACATGCGTGAGCCCTGATGTATCAGACCTTAGGGACCTTAAAGACCTTAGGGACCTTAAGGACCTTAGAGACCTTAGATGCTATTTACTTAACCAGAATCTTCTTGCCGTTCACGATGTTGATGCCCTTCTGCATCTTGCCGAGGCGCTGACCGGATACGTTGTAGATGGCTCCCTGCTCCGTCTGCGTGCTGGGCGAAGCAATCTTAGTTATCAAGTCTTCATCCTCGCCCGTGTTCAGAACGAAGGTGTTGGAATAAGATGAGTAAGTATTATCTGCGATGAAGTAGCAACCGAAGGCATTCACCTCAGCACCCTCTTCGAGCTGCTTGAGCACAGGACTGCCCTCGAGGACATAATGCCTTGGCCACATACTTGCTGTGTAAACATCGTAGTTGGGCACGAAACTTACTTCATTGCCGAAGGTGATGGTAAACTTATTGTCGCGGATGGTCACTCCCTCGAAGGTGGGGTCTACGATGTCCGCACCGCTGTTCCACTTGATGATGTAGGGCTGGCCGGCCTTAATCTTCGTGACGGGTGTCAGGAAGTCCAGAGTGGCGAAGCCTGAAGCAATATAGAGCTTAGCATCCTCGTACGTTCTCACTTCTGCACCATCGAGCACGCTGCCTTCGATGTCGAAGTTGAAGGGCAGGCAGATGGATTGCCACTGACCATCCTTCTTGAGGGTCATGTTTTGAATGGTGACGTCGGCATAGACTTCAGCATTAGCTTGGATGATACTCTCGTTGAGGCCCTTGGCATCAAGTGCGATGTCGATGGCTTCGTTCGGAGTGGTGAACTGCCAGATGCCAGTTGCTTCCTCGCCGCCGCCGAGGAAGATGCATGTCATGCGATAGTCGTACGTCGTACCCTTCTCGAGACCGGTAATCAGAGCTGTGGGCTCGTTCGTCCATATGGTCTGCCACGGACCTGCAGGCTCCATGTAACCGATTATCTCGTAATAGGAAATCATGACGTCGTCGATGGTGACGGAGCCCGATGCTCCTGACCACTGGAATGCGATGTACTGCACGTCGTCGGGCAGTACCAATGAATAGGTCTTCCAATCTGTCGAGGGCTCAAGGTCGGAGATTGGCTCCCAAACGAAGCTGCCGAGGTTGTAGTCCGTCGTGGAATAACCTACTGAGAGGCCATCGCCCATATAGAAGGCATCACCCTTATAGACGAACTTCAACTCAGAGCCCGGAGCGTAGGTCGTTCCGACGGCTTGCAGGATGTATTGCGAGGGATACATGCCTCCTGTTTCGAAGATGAACCCAGCGCCTCCGTCGACACCAATGTTGCTGATGACGCCGCTATTGACGTACGTATCGATTGTTGTCCACGTGAACGTGCTTTCGAAGTCTTCCTTGAAGTAGATGTTATCTTGTTCGATGGTGACGCCCTTTTCGGCTGTCCTGTATTCCAGCTTGTACATGTCGAAGTTGCCCTTCCAGTCGAACTGCGCCGTGGTAGGCGTCGTTTCTACGGTGAGGTCACTAAAGATGCTGGGAATGATATCCGAACTGGTCATGAAGTATCTGATGTCTGTTTCGGCATCGGGGTAATCAGCCATGCGGCCGATGATTTGGTACTGATATACCGTTTCTGCCTGCAAGTCGGTGAGCGTCGCATTCCTCTTCGTTGATTCGACGGACATCCATTCTCCAGGTTCTGCACCGGGCAAGATGATGGAGATGTCGTCAAGATAGAGCGATGCGTAACTATTGTTTATGTCGGCATAGTTTTCGAAGGCGATGTATTTCACGCCTGCGGGCAACGTCATGGAGAAGTCGTGCCAATCCCAATCGTCGGTGCCCATCTCGTCGGTCCAAGTAAAGGCGGTGGGGTCGGTCACGTCGGAAGATGTCGTGGAATAGCCTACCTTGAAGGAATTCTTTACGCCCCAGCTATGATGGCGGAAGGAGAAAGTAGCGCCTGAGGGCAAGTCCTTCAATTCGGGAGAAATGAGGTACTGGTAGCCGGAATAATAGTAAGAGAAATAGAACTCGTGGCCATATTTAATACCGGAATTGGGCGACAAATCCAGCGAAGACCAATAGCCCAAGCCATTCTCGAAGTCTTGGTAGAGGAACTCGGCTGCTTTTCTGTAGCGCACCTCATAGCTGTCGCTCTCGCCCTTCCAAGAGAGGGTTGCCGAGTTAGCGAGGGCTGCAATCGTAATGTCAGAAGGAACGGGATTGGGAGTCTGCGTCTCAAAGCTCACGGGGTAGCTCCATTCGCTATAAGCGCCGTCTTCCGGGTAAACGGAGCGCACCTTGACATCGTAATGCTTTCCCGACTCAAGTCCTGCCAGGATGTATCGGGCACAATAGCCGTCTGGGCAGTACTTCTCATCGATTTCGATGAGGTGCTCCATATCATCGTTTACGCAAATCTGCCAAGCCTTTGCGGTGCCCATCTCGTCCCAACCTAACTCTGCGGAGTACATGGTGACAGTCAATACATTGAGGTCGTTAGGCTGCGGATAACGAGCAGGTACAATGAAGCTCTCTTCCGACCAGCTGCCGAAATGGTCATTACCATCCGTTACGCGAATGCGAACATAGTAATATCCGCCCTCTTCGAGACCAGTCATGGTGTAAGACTTTTCGGTAAGGTTGAACTCGCCCTTCCATGTCGTGTCCTCATAGCGCTTGTACTGGAAGTCCCACATCGTGCCCGGGCCGTCCCACGTCACGACAGCAGAGTTGTAGGTGGCGTCATATTCAATATTAGTGACTTGGAGGTCAGTGGAGAACGATGTCTCAGCCCAATCGCTAAGGTCAGAGCCATTCACCATTTGCAGGCGGCAGGTGTATTCTGTCTTTGCAGCGAGGCCGGTCAGGGTATAGCTTGTGGCAGCGGGATTGGTGACGGCCACTGTCGTCCAGTCCGTTGCATCCTTTGCCTTGTACTGCATGTTGTAGCTGCTGACTTCTGTTGTGGGTGCGTTCCACTTGAAGCTTGCTGTGGTGAGGGTGACGTCTTCGACACGGAAGTTGATGGGTCTGATGGCGAGCGGAACGTTGTTGATCTGGATTTGGTTCTTGCAGTTCACCACGGTGCCACTTGTGTTGCTGCCCAGTTCCTCGGGAGTATAGTAGCCCTCATGATATGAGCGGGTAGCATAAATAGCCTGTCCCTCAGCCTCGAAGCAGAGGAACTTCGAGTCGGTACTCTCAAAGAAATTGAGAGGCTTGTCCACGATGGTGACGGCAAGGTAGTGCAATCCGCCGCCGCCTCTGCTGTAGTGGAACGGTCTGCTCAGCGGGATGTCGGTCCACTCGTTATTTGTGAACTCTACTTTTCCGCTGAAGACCATGTCTTCTTCCCTGATGGGAGCCCAGTCGGTCTCGTTTTCGTAGGACTCCTTGTATGTCGGGTCAGTCAGATAGATGTCGAGTGTGCGTGCGGATGCCAGGTAGTTGCCGACGTACTTGAATGAAAGGCTGGTGATGTCGACCACGTCTTCGCCTATCTCGTCGGGCGTGTAGATTTGCTGCGTGACGTAGGCGGCCAGACTTTTGCCCTCATACGGCAGCTTGTCGGTCGTCTCCGTGCCTTCGCCTATCTGCCATGTGTCGCCGAAGCCGATGCGCAGTCTCGGTTTTGATTTGCTGAGGATGCCGTCGCCCTCGCCCAAGGAAGCGATGTCGATGTCGTTGTCGCCATAGATATAGAGGACTTGTTCACTGCCGGAGCCGGTGTCGAACGAGCCGAACAAGGTGGACGATGCGCCGTCGCTGTAGTTTGTCACGGCCGAGCCCGTGTTGTCCTTAATGGCTATGAGGAGGTTGCTGTCGTACCCTTTATAGCGGAAAGGCTTGTCGAGCGTAATCTTGTTCCAGCCCTCTTCAAGCGTCACGCTCCCGCTGAACACCTTGCCTCCTTCGCCGACTTTCTGCCAGTCGTCCTTAATCCAGCCGGTTGCATACGACAACTGTGTGACCCTTGTGTTCTGCAGATAAACGTCAATCTGTCGAGTCCTTTCGCCGGGGTCGCTGGCCTGATTCTTACAGAAGAAGCTCAGGCTGTTAATGACGCCCGACTGCCCCACCTGCTCCTTGGAGTAAACCTGCTCCGAGAAGCCATACTTGCTTGCCGTATAGATGGGAGCATTTCCTGTAGTGCTGGAGCCGCCTATCACAACGGACGGAACGATGTTGAACCAAACCTGGTTCTTTTCGCCCAGCAAAGTGCCCTCGTAGGTGGATAGCAATGTGGGGACGTACGGCGTGTCGTAGCTGAAGCTGACGAGCGCCTGGTTTGGAGCGTCGAAGGTGAGGCATTCCGCATAGGGGCCGCTTACCATCGCGCCGTTGTGCTGTACCATGATGAGAGCGATGTTGCTGGAGCCGTCGTATTCGAAGGGCGTATGCAGGGTTACGGTCGCAATCGTATTGTTACGGTAATGGGAGATGTAGCCCGAATAGACCATGTCGGCTTCCGAGAAGTCAATCCAGTCGTATGCGTTGCTGAAAGAGCTGTTTGCAGTGTGCACCATGTAGATATCCACGTTGTTGCTGCCACCGTTCGAGTTAAATGGCTTGTTCGAGGTCTTGAAGGAGATTTTCTTGATGGTGCCCGCCGTGCCCAGCTCGCTGGCCGTGTAGATTTGCTGCGTAAGGGCGTACTTAGCGTCCCGGTTAGCGGGGAGCATGTAGGAAGATTTCAGGCCGCCACCCACCTTGACGTTCCCTGCCTTCACGGGCATGATGTCGAGCTGGATGCTGCACTTCTGGTCGCCCACCGCAGCAACGTACATGTCCATGTCCTCTTCGGGCTTGTACATCATGGACTCGTTGTTGATACAGAGGGATGCCCCGGGAGCCGAGAGGGCTCGGAATGACGCCTTGGCAGCAGTGTATTCGCCCGTTCGGTCGTTGACCGTGACCACGAGGTTCTGCTTGTTGTAATACTCATAGGGGACGGAGAGGGGGATTGACGTCCAGGCGTTCGGCTCGAAGGTCACCTCGCCGCTGAAGACCATATAGTCGGCCGTGACGTGTTCCCAGTCGAGCGAGCCGGGGTACGAGGTCTTGTCGGTCGGCGACATGTAGATGTCGAGGACGCGCGTCGCGGTACCCTCGGAGGCTTTGTAGAACGCGATGGCGTTGATGGTACCGGACATGCCGATTTCCGCGCCGGTGTAGATTTGCTGCGTCAGCGAGTACTCGAAACGCGCACGAGTCGGGAGGACGTCGGAGGTCACGTCGTCCGTGCCGTCGCCAATCTCGACGATGTTTGCCTTTGCTGAGCCGAAACATGTCAGCATCAAAAGCATCATGAGTAGAGTTCTCTTTTTCATAATTCTCTATTTTAGGGGTTAATACTTAGGATTTCGCATCAAATTTACGATTATCTCCGCAATGAACCAAATTATTTTGACATTTTTCCCTTTATTATAGCATTTTTGAAGTGAAATGGAGTGTTTGGGCATCAAAGATGACCATTTTCTCGCATTAATTGACCGAAAAACGAAGGCAAACGCGCTATGTCACACAGAAATCACGGAAATCACAGAAAGATATATTTATGTCCCAATTGATTTTATGTCACACAGAAATCACAGAAAACACGGAAAAGATTCTTTTCGCATAGGAAACGACTGGCTTTATGTCTCGCAGAAATATAACTTTCTGTGATTTCCGTGATTTCTGTGCGACATAAAAACCGCTTCAATGGGACGTATATATAATTATTGCTGTCCGGTAAAAGTTAAAAAGCTATCAATCATGTGTCCGCAGTGCCGATAAATAGGCTCTACGGACTGGTTCGGTGCTTTTCCCCGACAGCAATGATATCACTGCCTTTTTTATTCGCCCTGTTGCCCGATTTCTACCAGGTAATTCGTTGCTGCATCGCGACTCAGCAATTGCTGCATGGCGACAAAGCAATTGCTGCATCGCCATGCAGCAATCAACTATGCAGTATATCTTTGGCAAAAAGACAAATGAAAC